>ERZ1645187.333-NODE-333-length-45885-cov-13.039341_pt1 | contig 45885 bp, 55 predicted proteins | sample MGYA00575352_ERZ1645187 | MGnify/ENA primary metagenome ERZ1645187 (study PRJEB40837, sample SAMN11349314) | freshwater sediment metagenome | isolation source: river sediment | host: Sediment | place: India: Wazaribad , New Delhi | collected 2017-02-21 ... | reverse complement strand
GCCGGCATCGACTGCATTCAGGATGATTTGTGCCATGGCGTTGCGCACTGGAGTAACCAACAACATTGTCCCCATGATCACTCCGCGTCCACGTCGCCGCGCATTTGCAACGAAAACCCATCGCCCTCAAGTGTCGCACCAGGAAGGACTGTGCGGGCAACCCAGAATGGCGCTGCGGCCGACACAGTATTGAAACGTAGCTGGTTACCGGCCGCCCAACCTCCTCCCCAGCCGTCGGCGCGGATAACGAAATAAGGCTGCCCGGTCAGTTGGTTTGCCGGTGCGCAGTCCGCAGTGGTCGTGCCGGTGCCAATCACACCAAGGTTTTCGCCGATCACCTGGAAAGCCTGAGGAGTTGTGAAATTGATACGCCAGCGTTCGGTCACTGCACCGTTGTTTAACACCGCGATCGGAAAGTCGATGTTATTGAACTGAGCACTGGCGCCGGTTCCGATAGTGTCCAACCAGCCAGCAAAAACGAGCAGATCGTGAATGTTCGACACCCGGGCGTTCATGTCACCGAAGAGCAGGGATGACGAGACGTAGCTATCAAGGTTGTAATCACGGGAAAGTGGCGCTGCAAGCGTGAGCTGTCCGTTGATCTGTACATCAGAGAGCAACCCCATGTCCTCAACGCGGTGGCGCAGGATGAGCGGCTGAACCAAGGCACCAGGGGAAAAATCGCCGGCCATCGTTATTGCTCCGGTAGCAAGATTGTAGGTGTATTGGTTGTCCAAGAGCTTGGTGCCAGCCTGATCAACAATAACAACCTCAGACAGGTCGGTTCGACCTGCGCTATACGTTGATCCTGCAGATACCGGGTTTGGAAGCACGGTGTTCTGGGTGTTGTGAATGACCACCACATCAGCCTCGCGATAGATTGGAACACGGCCATCCATCGGAAGGCGTACTGGGTCAAGGCCGAGGACGTCTGCATTGATCGGCAGGTTCGACAGAACGACGCAATTGAAGGTCAGTGTCGACGGCTGAATTAGGGCCGGCTTGAAAATCTGCCCGGTCACTACGTTGTCGGCGTCAAACCACCACTCCCCCTCGTGGCCGGCCGCCGGGACCATCTGACCAAAACGAAGGCGAACCACGCCAGTCTCTTGGTTTATTGTCCCAGATATTTTTTGTCCTGAGATAACACCACTCTCATTGGCGCCGCCGCTCAGCAAGTTCCCGCCGACATCCACGGCTTGGATGTACAGCGAACCAGCCCGGACAGGTGAACCGGGTGTTCGGAAGAAAAACTCAAAGCCGGTGTGTTCGCCATAGACACTAAGACATGCAGCAACCGACAGCGACAGCGAGGAGCCGCTTGTCCAGTGAGTAATGTATGCAATCCCGGCTGCGTAATCGATGCTGCCGGCCACAGTTCCGGCACCCGTAGCCGCCAAGAAATTAGTGTAGAGCGTACCATTTCGGTCGATGAACGTTGTTCCGCCGGCGGAAAACACCAACGACCCCGGCACCAGATGATCTGCAACCGTGGTGGTGAGGTCAAGCCTGATCGGGCTGGTACCGAAGGCAGCATTGAATGTCCTGGCGGTGTTCGATCCAGTGGCGGCTGCGGACTTAAAACCCCAATTGGCCGGACCGGGCGCCACCGAAACCGATTGAGAAGTATCGAAATCCCATCCCGCATCAAGCGGATTGAAGCTGCGAATTTGCACGGGTACCGGCGTCGTAACCACGACCCACCCTGTCGAATAGTTAATGGTGCCGATCACCGCATCTGAAGCTACCAGCGCCTCTCCTTGAACACTGGTATCTATCCGCTGTCCACCTCGGGCAATTAGCAGGCCAGAGCCGTTATCGATGACGACAAGGTTCCCGGAAAAATCGATGTCATTCATCCCGCCGGTGAAGTTCAGCGAGCCGATTAGCGATCCGGCAACAATGGCGCCACCCAAATCAGTCGTTACGCTGGAAGTGGTCGAGAGCGAAACGACGATCGGTACCTCGACATCAGCCGGCGTGATTTGCTGATACGTCACCGTCACCTGCGTGGCACTGTCCGGCAGGCGGATCGTATACTCGAGATCAAGCAGCCCGGTAGTGTAGTTGATCGATCCGGAGAGGCCATTTCCCGTGATCGTTCCCGCCGCGTTGTCGGTGGCAGTGTAGTCGACGCCGGCCGAGGTGTAGGTTATCGACACACTATCGGGATTTACCGGAAGATCCGGTAATGCGATGGACTGCCGGATATTCGTGGCAGCGTTGCTCGTTGCGCCGGATCGGACGGTGTAATGTGTCGGAGATCCCCAGGATACGATGAGCGATGACCCGACGTCCGGCAACGCTCCAAGCGTGACTGCCAGTGCGCCCGACGCATAGTCGATCGAGCCGCCGCCATAAGCTGCATCCGCGCCAGAGATTGAACCTGCCCTTGTATCACGCAGCCGATACCACTTGCCGAGCGCCCGATAGTCGATAATGACTGTCCCCGGAGAGGGCAAAGGATTCAGGGTCAGAGGATAAACCATGCCGCGATTGTTGAGGCTGACCGGAATATCCAGAGTGTGCGATGGTTGCGCGGTGACTGCGGCCGGAATATAAGTGATGGTCACATTGCCACCTCCACCGACCCCACCTGTACGAGTAATCGCTCCGGATTCGTAGTCGACGCGGGCGACGAATGAGGCATTGCTTAGGTTGCCCTGCTTGTCGTCACCAACCGCAGCGACATCGCCGCCACTAACGGTTAACGATCCGGGGGCGATTCCTCGAGAGGTGTAGCGGGTGGCGCCAATGGGCCAGCCGATTGTGACCGATTCGGACAAGGAATTCGAACTCGCCGGCACCAAGTTTGCCGATTCGCTGATTCGCTGGCTGGCGATTGGCGTTTCCCGATTGGTAGTAGGAACGATAGCGGTGTAGACCGATTCAACCTGGACCTGCAGGTCGTTCTGGTTGGCAGCGACGGCGAGCTTTTTTATTCCAAAATACCTGGCAGCATCCACCACGGTGGTGTCGCGCAGGCGAGCCGTGCGTGCCACGTCCGAATAGCGGCTGGCCGAGGCTGGGCCATTGAACTCGTAGCGCAAAGCGACACCCACGTCCACCGTGACCACGCGGCGCTGAAAAGTTCCATTGACGTCTTCGAAGGTTCGTACCTCATGCGAGACATCCTGTACGCGAACGTACTGCTGAGTCGTGACAATCGAGTCTGGCTCATTGCTTAAACAATACACGGTGCCGACTTCAGGCAGCGACTCTTCGACGCGTTGATAGGCCATGAACGTCTGCTGGCCAGGCAACTGCCGGCCGAGCAGCACAAGCCGGCTCTCCGGCCCGGAGGTAACGTAGGACTCGATACGGTCGCGAGCCGATGTGCGAGTGTCGAACTCACTGCCCGTCGAGAACAGTGTTGTGTGAATCCGCGGGTTATCCGGGGCATCGGTGATAATCGCATGCGACCCGGCATAGGTGTCAACGTTGGCCGTCTGAACGGCACCATACACCTTGCGTAGATTCACGCGGCCATAGACCGAGTCCAGGCGGGATACCTTGGGAAAAATATTGCCGGCTACCCCGTCGGGAATCACCCGGGATGTCCGCCGACCTCCGCCGTCAGTAGTGTCGGCCATGACTTCGGATTCCAGCATTTTGATGTCGCTTGCGTTGATGGACATTTAAACCTCGATAAAGCGCAGGGTGGCGAGATAGTGATCACCAAAGCCGCCGGGTTCCGGATCGGCCACAAAAATCACCGGTTCGGCTTCGATCGCCGGTCCGTCAGTGCGACGGAACATCACCGATCGTGCAGCGCCCCGTAGAGTGAGCGTCATCACGCGCCCAGGCACCTCAGCCCAGGCCATCAGCGCGTTCAGTGTCGCCCGAGTGAGCCATGCAGCAGAAGGGTCGGGGGGCGCCAGCGTGATCGGGCGGCCGGCAAGCATCACCGACTCGTCGATCAACAAAGCACCGGTGATGCTGTATTCAGCACTTTGCTTGACCGGCGACCAAGAAAATTCGTCGGACCATTGCAGGTCGGGGTCAAGCGCAATCTCGGTTGTACCGAAGGCAATGGAAACGGCGGGTTGTGGCATCAATAGCCCCTCGAAGCATCCGACTCGAGCTGCCGGAAAAGATCGGTCAGCGCCTTCGCTCCCGGCGCATCCGTAGTGACCTGGTTGCGCTGCCCGTTAAGGTTGATATTGACCGTGGTAAGCGCTTTCTCAGTCTGCTTGCGCGCCTCATTGCCAGCCACCCTGTAGGCAGCAACCATGGCCGCAAGCGCACTGGCTGGCGTCAGCTCGCCACCCGACTTCGCGAGATTGCGTTTGGCCAGGTCATCAACGGAGACTCCGAGATCGACGGCCTTGCCGGTAGACAACTCCTGACGTGCCAACTCAAGGGCCTTGTCCATCGCAGCCTGTGCAGCCAGGTTGGTCTGGCGCGCTGCGTTCTCGCCGTTGCCGAGGTTACCCGTCAATCGGGTAGCCGCTTCGCGCTGATAAAGTTCGCCGTAATATTTTCTCGCCGCCTTGACTTCGTCCACGCTCGCGTTCGGGTCGCGCTTGTACATTTGTACTTCGACGTCAGCCTGCTTGTCAGCCTGGTGTCCACCATTAAAGAAGCCGCCGTCATTCCTCGGCGCGTTGAAACGATCGCGCTCATAGCGTTCGAGCTCACTCATCTGCCCAATTAAATACCCTACCTGGTCGCCGCTACGCTGAGCAGCATTACCCAAGCCGCCGATATGACCAGCAGCATCACGCGATGCCGCGCCAGAAAACTGTGTCGCGTCGGCCAGCTCGCGTAAGCGTTTGGCTGTCTCGCCAGCGATCTGCGCCTCTACCTGCTTGACCTTGGCACCCGCCTCAAGGGCATTGAGTTCGGCAATTTTCGCTGGCGTGAGATTTCCGCTAGCAGCCAGTTGATCTCGCGTCGCCTGTACAGCAAGCAATGCCGCCTCTGCTTCCGCGCGTTTTGCCTGGGCAGTGAGTTCAGCCAGTTTGATTTCCAGCCGCTTGATTTCGAGCAAGGCCCGGGTGGCGCCGTATTCGTCTCCCTTGACTTTGGCCACCTCGGCAATACGCCGCTGCTGCTCTATGGCTAAACGTATCCCTACGGTGTCCAGATCAATCTGTGCTCGACGCGCGTCACTAAAGTTCGACAGCGCACCACGCGACGCGTCATGAGCAGCAGCCTCAACCTTGGCCTGGACAGCGACCACCTGGGATTGGGCGGCCTGTGCCGCGGCCTTGTCGGCGTCGGCCTGGCGCGCTTCAGCAGTTTGCTTGAGCGCATCGATGACTTTTTGCTGCTGGGCTGTCGCGCCACCTTGTGTATCAGCTTCGCGCTGGAGCGCAGCAATGTGCTCGGTGACCATCGCCAGTTCCTCCCGGCGACGTTCGGCGACGGCTGCCAATGCTTGCGCGTTATTGGCGGCGGCCGCGGTTTTGGCGTTGAGTTTATCGGTCTCGGCGCCCAAGGCATTAGCCAACTCGATGGCAGCGCCACTCTCGGCCTTAATGGCTTCGGCGTTTTTCTCGGCCTGCTTGGTCGCCGCTTCGCCGGCTTCCTTGACGGTGCCGAACGCCACATTGAGTCTCGTCCAGTCCGATGTCGCCTGAGTCGCTGCCGTCGACTGCGCCTTCGCCGAGGCAAGTGCGCTCTTGCCCACATCGTCAAGCGAGGCGGCCATCACGCCGTTGTGCTGCGCCACCTTGACCAAGCGCGCCCGGGCTTCCTCCTCGATCTCGGCAAAAGCGCGCCTGGCGTTCTCTGAAAACCCTTTGATGCCGATATCGCCACTGGCCAGCGCACCAAAGAAGGTACCGATATCTTTTCCCAGCGCGACCAGCATGGTGCTGGTCGTCACGACGGCGGTTTCCATCCCTTCCAGTGCGATCTTGAGAGCATCGACCACGCCGGCATCGCCAATGGTTTCGTAGGCATCCTGGACAGCATTCTTGAAGTGGCTCCACTCCTGCGTCAGCGTTTCGGCGCCGCCGTCGGCGTACAGCTTGTTGAGGCCGGCGGCCAGGGCTGGGAACAATTCTTCTGCGGTCAACTGGCCGGTTTCGGTCAATTTGATCAGCTGGGACGTCGTGATACCCAGACCTTCGGCCGCGGCATTCAGCGCGCCTGGCAGGCGTTCGCCGAGCTGTCCGCGCAGCTCTTCCATGCTGATGACGCCCTTGCTGGCCATCTGCTGCAGCGCCATCAACGCGCCTTCTGTATCGGCTGCCGACTTGCCGGCCAAGCTCATCGAACGCGCCACCGACTCGAACACCTGGCGCGATGCCTCGCCCTCGACCGACGTGCCCTTCGTCGCCGCCATCAGCCCGGCATAGGCCTTGGCCGTCGATATTTGTTCCAGCCCCAGCCGACTGGCGACGCCGCGAGCGTAATCCATCTCGGCCGCTGCTTTCGCTGTCGAGCCAGTAATCGCCGTAAATGACCGCTCGACGTTCTCCAGTTCGGCATTGACCAAGACGAACTGGCGGGCCAGCTCGACGCCGGTAAATGCCAGACCCAGACGGCCGAACATGCCGAGCAGGCTATCCGCCTTCTGCCCGACGCGTCCCATCTCATCCGGCACGCCCTGCAGTTCCGCCTTGAGTACCGCGATACGCTTTTGCCCGGCAGCAAAGGCCCGGTCGAACTCGTCGCCACTCAGGTCGGCGCGCTGTGCGAGTTTGAGCAGCGCCTGATTGACATCCAGGATGTCGGCTTCAATCTGCTGTGCCGAACGAATTTTCAGGCTATCGAACGATCGCTGCAGGGAAGCCGTCGACTGCGCCAGCCGCTCCAGCTTCAAGCGCTCGCCGGATAGATTTGCGATGTCGATTCCGGCTTCGCGAGCGGCCAGTTTCAGGCGGTTGAGTGAAACGCTGTTTTTCTCTGCAGCCAGCGAAAAGGAATCGGCTTCGCGCCGTGCTTCATCCAGTTGCCTGGATATTTTCTTGATCTGCTGATCGTCAGCACCGGCGGCATAAGCCTCGGATAGCGTCGTTTCCAGCGACTGCACACGCTGCCGAGTCCGCTCGATTTCGACGGCAAGATCACGCGCATTCTGCTCGGCCCCTTCGAGCAGCGTGATCTTTCCGGCCTTATCAAGTTTCTCCAGCGCCGCCTCGGTGGTGTCGATGGAGGCAACAGCTCCGCGCGCATCACCATCGATCCTCAGCCCAACAGAAACCGTTTTATTGCTCACTCACCACCCCCGGAAAAACGCCCGCGGCATCGCTGCAGCGGGCGTCGTCAAAACTGCCGAACTCAGTCGAAATACTTAAGCTGGAACGGGCTGTCGTAGCCAGTGGCGACTTCGAGTAGTCCCTTAAGCGGCACGCTGGCCAGCTTTCCGCTAAGGAAGTCGTAGGCATCCTGAGCGCTGACCGTCGCCTGCGGCACGCTGAGCAGCAGGTTCTGGCGGGTGATCAGGTTGATGCCGTCGAGCTTCATCTTCACCGTCGTGGAAAAACGCTTGCCGCCGGCAATGACGCTGCCGGTAAAGGCCTTTGTAGCTGCCGTCAGCTTGACGACACCAGCTGCGATCGCGCCGCCGAGCGGCACAAAGATCATGCCTGTGCGCGGGTTCACCTCGTAGTCTGTGCCGTTCACATACGTGGTGGTACCGGCGGTGTTCTTGACATCCAGCGCTGCCAGGTCAAGGTTCTCGTAGCCGATATCAACCCATTGGCCAGGGACAACCGTGACGTCGATACCGGTCAGGGCCCCGGCAGCTTGCGTAAGCGGCGAGATCTCGCCGGCGAGCTGCATCGCCAGTGCCTGCTGTGACAACTCGTCGAGCGTGAGCGCGAATTCCGCCGGCTTGCCGACAAAATAGGTCAGCCAGCTTTGCCCGAACGTCTCGCGACCCTTGGACGCTTTTTGCAACATATCCGATGGCGTCTTGACCTCGAATTTGTCGGCTTGCAGGCGGGTGTAGCCGCCAAACAGGCCGGTCGAAGGGTTGCGGATGGAAACCAGCAGGTCGCCGGCAAACAGCAGGCCATTCGTATTATTGCTCATCAGGTTCTCCTATCGAGCGGCAATGGGCCGATGGCCGGCCCCTTGCGGGTGGTGTAAATCGTTTCCGAGGTAAAACTCAGCGGGTAGTAGCTGAACTTCCCGTTCGGGTAGTTCGGCGGCGGCGTGGTCGGCACCAGGCCGGTCGTACTTCCCGCCGGAATGAAGCCGTGCAGCGCCTGCAGCAGCGATGGCAAAAACTTGCCGGCCACCTGGTTGCGCGGCGATGCCTCGCGGCCGGGCGTCGCGGTGGCCACCGCCAGCACGACACGCCAGCGGTGTTCGATCGTTGCCTGTGAGGTGCTGGCATCCTTGACCGAAAAACCGGCGTAGATGACGTAAACCCCCGGCGTCACCTGCTGGTCTTCCTTGATATCGTCAAGATCGTCACGGGTGCCGACGATACGTGCCCAGGCGCCCGGCCCGGTCTGAACGGCTTCCTTGATCCGGCGAACGATATCCAGCTCGCCCTCCAGGAAGTTCCAGTCGGACCAGGCCTGCGAGGCATTGCCGATCATGCGAAGCCCTTCAGGGAGTCGTCGGTCACGGCGCGCGGACTGAACTCGGCCCACACCTCGTTACCGCCCGATTGGGCATCGGCGCCGATCAGCGCCCCAGGCGAACCGCCCCAGGGGCAAGCCAACTGCGCGCCGCCGGCGGCGATCGCTTCCAGTTCCTTGACTGCCGCTTTGTAACGACGATAGACCTCGTTCTCTGGCGCCAAGTCATCATGCAGGTAGTAACGCGCCAGGTCGCAGGCGATGCGCACCAGCACCGGCGGCGCCACATACTCCGGGCTGGCGCCTGGCACCGTGACGGGCTTGGCGCAACCCGTCAGCGGTAGCCGGTATACCTGACCGACATACCCATCGACGAAAGCACAGGCATCGCCGATCTTGGTTTCCACCCGCCGCACGTCAATGATCGACGGCGGGATGTTTTCCAGATCGGTGAGCTGGACCAGTTCCAGCTCCCCGAAGCGGGCAACCAGGTCAGCGACGGTAGCGTAGATCATCGCGGCGTCGGCTTAGGTATGGCGAACCGGCAGCGGAACGCACTCGACGAAGGCACCTTCCCCGCTGGAGGCTTCCAGCGCGCGGCCGCAGTAGTCGGTCGCGCTGCCAGTGATCGCCTTGCCGTTAGCGTCGGCCTTGACGAATGCGAACTGAGCGAAGGCTTCTCCGGCCTCAACCACACCGGAGTACCCGGTGATCAGACTCACCGCCTGACCGGCATCTGCACCGGACTCGCTGATGCCCTGGGCGTCGTGAGCACCGCCGGCGCTGGTCGCGTGCGCACCGTCGAAACCGACGAAGCGGCAGGCGTAAATGGCAGCGGTGGCCACGATGGTCACTGCATGTTCTTTGTCGTATTGCTTACCCATATCGTTTGCTCCTGGTATAGAGGGTCAAGTGCTGCGCAGCTCAGGCAGCGGGCGGTTCGGCCGGGGGTGGCGGCGCAATCGACTCCTGCGCCGCCTTCACCTTCTTTTTCGCTTCGGCGAATTCCTTGCCAGCCGCCTTCTCGGCGGCGGCATTGGCCTTCGCCGTCTTCTCGGTTTCGGCGGTGTCCTCGATGGCACCCATCGCCTTCAGGGTCTCCACGTCGTGCACCGGCAGCTCGGGCAGCGTTTCGCCCGGCGGAAACTCTTTACGCTCGCCATCAACCATGGCTACTACCGTCACTTTTGCGATCAGTCCCATACCGCCTCCTTACTTCGGGTTCTGGAACAGGAAAGCGGCCGTGTTGTAAGCCACGTTCGGCTGCCGCTCGTAGGTCGCGCCGTAGATCCACGACTTTTCGCTGGGCTCGTAGTACGGCGATTCGGCGAACGGATGCCCTTCCAGCACATTGGTGAAGCCGAAGCCAGGCTCGGCCAAGCTGATGTCGGTGCCGGAACCGCCGATCTTCGGCACATAGGCAAGAATCGCGTTGTTGCCCCAGACATCGGCGCCAACACCGGACGCATCCAGCCACACGGCGTCGCCGACGACGATTTCCGGCACGTTGAGGATGTTCTTCAACTGCTCGACCGTCGCCACGCCCTGTTGCGAGCTCGGCAGATAGGTCTTCACCTCGGCGTTCATTACCAGCGCCGAGAAAGCATCGGCAGACAGCGTCAGTTTGTTCGGGCGCTTGCCGATCTTTTTGCGGATCACATCGGCCGCAGCGCGAATGTCAGTCACCGGCGTACCGGTGGCGGCGCTCCACTTGGTGGCGCCGGCCAGCGCCAGCACATGACCGGCAGCGTAGGTACCCACCGTGGTGGCCAGGGTGGCTACTTCGATTTCGTAATCGAGCAGCAGGATGTCGTTGGCGGTCGTCATTGCAATGCGCGAGACATCCAAGTGATTGCCGACGTTGAGCTTGCGCGATTCGTCGGCTTCGCGGATCAGCTCGCGCGGCATCGGCACTTCCACCGAATACTGATTGACGGTGTAAGTCTTGCCTTCGTAGCTGATATCGACGCGCTTGGTCTTTGCGCCCGGCGCGCGGCGCAGGTTGTACTTCTTCAAATGCTCGTCGCCCAGCTTGGCCAGCATGACACCGGACAAGGCTTGCGGCAGGCGCGGAAATAGCTGTTCCGCGATGAAGGTGCCCTGACCCATACCCAGCAGCAAGCTGGACAGGATCGGGTTTTGCTTCATGCGAATTTGCTCGGGAGTCATCATGGTGCGGTCCTTTCAGGGGCGATGATGGTTTTCGGTCAAGCCGTGAAGCTCACGACCTTGGAGAGAGCCTCGGCATAACTGACGTTGTGCTGGGCGGCAAAGGCCTTGGCGCGCTGGTCGATCTGAGCATCGGACAGTCCCTTGGTAGATTCGCCCTCGACATCGCCGCCCGCGAACTCACCGAACTCGACGAGCGGCTTGGCGCCCTCGATCAAGCCCTTGAACCATTCGGCCGGGGCAACCTTTTTGCTGACACCGGCTTCGGAGAACTCGACCGGCTGCGACGCCGCGAGTTGATCCAGGACGGCAACGGCAGTGCCCTTGTCCTGCGGCCGCAATTTGCCGGCCTTAACCTGGGCTTCGGCAAAGCTGACGTGGGCGGTATGGCGATCCTGACGCTGCGCTTCTGCAAACTGCGCCAGTTGCTCCTGAGCAGCCTTGCCAGCAGCCTCGGCGTCGGCTTGCGCCTTTCTCGCCGCGGCGACTTCCGCTTCAGCTTTCTCCAAGCGGGCTTTGGTTTCTTCGTCCATCAATATCTCCTTTTGAGCGATGGCGGTTTCGGAAAACGAGACGGCGCCGGCGGCGTCGCCCTCGGCAAACTGGATATCCTTGAGACCGGCAACGGCCGGCGGCTGCGCGCCCAGGAAGGCAACGTGACGCAGATACCACCGGCCTGGCATCGGGTTGCTCGGGTGCTGCGGCGGATAAAATGAGGCGCTGCGCTTCTTGAAGCGGCCGGCCTGCACCATTTCGGCAAATTGCGGCTCGACCTGGTGCGGGTCCATGGTCAACACACCAGCACTGGCGCCGAGACCCTTGACCCAGCCATAGGCCGGCAGGTTGCTGGCCGGGTGACCAACCGTCAGCGGCGCTTCACGCAGGGCCGGGTTGTAGCAGGTCGCCATGGCCGCGACATCGGCTTCGGTAAAGTCGTGCGCATTTCCTGCGTCATCAACCTGGCGGCCGGCGCGGAAGATTTGGATCTGATTGGGAAGTGTTTTTGCAGTAGGCATGCCCCCATTGTTCGCGGGCATGCGAGACGAGCCTGAATAAAGCCCTTTGGTTTTTTATCAATAGTCCGTCTCGGTATAGACGCTGATGATATCGATTCCGACCGCCCGCGCGGCGGCATTATTGCTGCGCCACGCCCGATGGGCCAGCAGGGTGGTGCTTGCCGGGGTTTGGGTTCCAACTACAGCAGGGGTTAAGGTTCCTTCGACAACGAAAGAGGTGCCGATGCGCTCAAGGCGGAAATAGACCACCCCATTAAGGCTCGGTGAAGCAAAGAGCGTCAGGTCATAGGCAATGCCATTGGCAGCCCCAGTGCCAGCCATAGGTGGGAAGTTGGCCCCCAGTGCAATTGCAGCCTGAGCCGCAGAGCCCCCATAGACGAGGTAGAGCTGTGTGGCATCAGTAGAGAGCTGCGCAACGCCGATGCTGTTAAGTAGCGTGCTTGGCTCTACGTTGGTAGGCGCAGCTACTCCAGAAGATATGCCGACAAATGAACGAGCACCAGAGACAGCAGCCGCATCAGAAATACCAAACCGACAGGAGTAGAAGAACCCACCAAGACCAGCCCCGTTCCCCGTGGTGAATTGAGCTACGGGAACGTAGTGGCCTGACAAGGAACCCGCTGTGGTTCCAGAAACGTAGCCAAGGCGACGAGTGCGGGTAAATAGGTTGCTGGTGGCCACAGTACGTGCCGTGGCCGTTCCTACCGCAGTTGGCGCAGTGAAACCAAATACCCCCGGAACAGTAGTAGCGTTACCCGGAGGATTCCACAGACCTACCTTCTGACGCCAAGTGGCAGGCTGAAGGGCGGCATCAACACCAGAAGGACCAACGGAGGCAGGAAGGACACGCCCGGCGAGCTTTTTGGCAAAAAGCTTTACCGTATCCCCCTGCGGGGTTACAGGCGCGCCAGCTCCCACGACAAGGCTCAAGTCCCCATTATCAATTTCAACGTTGGCGGCACCGGCAAAGGCGCCGCTGTTGTTGTACTGCAATTCGCCAGAGTTTCCGCCGGGTACCCCAGACCCCGTCGCCCAGGACGCATCGTAATCGGCGTTACTACCCTTCACCAGCACCTGGCCAGCACCACCGCCGGGCGGCAGGGAGCGGGCAAACAGCGACTTGATGTCGGCGCCGAGTGCCGTGATGAACGTCGCCAGGCGGCCCTGAAGGCTCAAAGCTGCCCCTTACGCCTTGGCCGCCGTATAGGCGGCTACGAGGTCGGTTTCGGGATCACCGAGACCGATGTTCTGGCAAGCCTGTAATTGCTGAGGCGTCGTCAGGCTCTGGGCGGTGTCAAAGCTGACGCGGTTGCCGACGGCAGTCAGCAGTCCGGTGATCGCCGTGTCGTCGCTCGACAGCTTGTTCGAAATCTCGAGCAAGGTATCGTAAGCCGTCGGCGCCCCGGCAATAATGTCACTCTTGAGCTGGTTGAGTTCGGCCAGAATCTTGTTCGCTGACCAGGTGTGAGCGGTGTCGCCGGTGCTGGCGCTATCGAGGATGCTACCGGCGCCGGCCGCCAGCGCATCAATCTCGCCCTGCAGTTCATTAATCGCTGCCACCAGGCTAGATTTTGCCACCGTTGTGAGTGCGGCCAGACTACCCTGGTTGGCGGTCAGTGCCTTGATGTCGGTGGCGATGGCCTGGGCCAACGCGGCAAGTCGGGTTTGTAAGCTCATGGGCTCTCCTATAGTTTGGCGATTTGATAGATCAGGGCGATGTCGTCATTGAAGTCTGCGGTACCAGAGGCGCCGGGTGGCCCCTGTTCGGCGACCTCGACAATTTCCATCTCAGCCGAGGCCACGACGACGACCGTCTCGCCGCCACCCATCGGCCGGTCGATGACCACCGTTTCGGCGCTCATCAACTCGACGATCTCGATCACTCGCCATCCCCGATAAACGCCAGACGGCCACGCAGGAACAGCAGATCGACACCGGCGACGGTGAAGAACAGGCGGTAGCGCAGGTGTGTAGCGGTCAGTCCGTTACTGGCCGCTGCCGGCAAGTAGGCCGCGAAGGTACCGGCGGTGCCGCCCAGGACAATTTCGGCAGGCTGGGCGGACGAGAGCACGAGCAGCGGTGGTCCGCTGACCAGCGCATCGTAAATTTCCAGGCGTGCTGACGCGCCGGTGAGATCAACCGGGGTCTTATCCGGGTTGAAGCGAGTGAAACGCAGCGCCCAGGGCACGCCTTTTTCGAGGGCATAGGCACCGGTCAGGTCGTAGACGGTGGAGGTCATGCCCGGCATTGTTCGCGCGGGCGCGACGACGGGAGAACTAAAGGGTTTTGTTTCCCACCGGGCAGGCGGTCATTTGCTCCCTAGCCCGGTGACCAGCAACCGTACACAAACGCATTTGTGCACGCGGGGAATCGACAAACGAGGCGCGGGGGCTACAGAGACCCGCCGCGGGCCAAAAAATCGCCCTGGCGCGTTTTTTGGCCCTGGTTAGTCATCAAGCGGCAGTTTGCCCTGCTTGCGAGCAAATTCTTCCTGACGCCATTTCTTGAGGATCTGGCTGATGCGCATTTCGCTGAGACCATATTCGCGCGCCAGTTGATGGCCATTGTTGCCGCGATGCTTGGCGCAGATTTCACGATCACGCGCCGACAGCTTGGCGCCGATACCGCGCGGCAAGTAAAACATCGAACCGCCGACCGTCATCGCCACCCGGTCGACCTGGCCGACGGCAATCTCGGCCAGCCGAGCCAGCCCGAGCTTGGCGACGGCTTCTTCATCCTCGACCAGGTGCAGGTAGATTTCCTGGATCATTTCGCGCAGGGTGGCATTCAGACCTTCCGGCATTTCAGCCGCCAGCGGCGCCAGCTGCTCGGGATCGGCGGCAAACAGGTCAGGCATGTGGCACCTCAGCGGCAGTCGGCTCCACCCCGCGCGCCAGCCAGCGCTTGAGGCTTTCGGTCACTTGATGCTCTTGCGGCCAGGTCATGAACGACAGCGCATCGACGCCTGTCTGGCGCTTGACCCACGCCAGCAGCCCGGCCATGCGCCGATCACGGACCTGGCCCTTGTCGGCCAGTTGCTGCCAGAGTGACCAGATTTTCTTTTGCTGCGGTGAAAGCGACTTGCGCGGCGGCGGGGTACCAAGGCCGAGGCGGCGGAACTCGTCGATCACCGCTTCGGCCTTAGCGACGCTGCGGATCTGCGTCGAGCTGGCGACGCCGGCGCAGCGCTGCAGGATGTCGCGGTAGGCATCATCGTCAAGCTGCTCACCGACCTTGTGGCGTATGGCGCGTAGCTGGCGCAGACGGGATTGCAGTACAGGGGTCATGACTTCACCTCCCCGCCCAGTGCAGCCACAAGTGTCGGCAGGAAGCGCGATAGCTCACCGGTCATCAGTGCGAAGTCGGCGTCGAACTGGTCGTCGGCAGTTTCGGCGTTCTTCTCGGCCTCTTCCTTGAGCAGATCGAGGAAGGTGAGGCGCTTGATTTCCAGCTTTTCGGTAAGGACGAAGGAAATGCGGTCGTCCCAGGTCAAGGCCAGCTTGGTCGGCAGCTTTCCTCCAGCCAAGTGTTCCCGAATCTGGTTTCCGACACCGCTGCTGACATCCAGCGAAGAGCGAACGTAGCGGGCGGCAGACTTAACCGCGCCGCACGATTTCAGCTCGCAATCGCTGTCGATCACAAAACCGGCCGGAGCCTCTCCGCCGGCCAGCCAGTCGGCCATGGCAGCTTGGGCTGATAGCGCGGTGTGAAGGGGCTTCAAGGGGAAATCATCGAGGCAGAAGCGGAGATGTTCAATGACGGCATCTGCCTTGCCCGCTGTGCCTGCGTCGACGCAGAACCAGCCGGCCTTGGGGTCGATCCAGACGATGGTTGTGGATGGCACCGCGTGGGACTTGGCCAGCAGCTCGGCGGTAACGCGCTCGCGGAGTTCGCGCAATTGCTTGCGGCCCGGTGCGTAGCCTTGGGATTCGGTCAGGACATTGGCACGCTCGCGTACCTGGGCATTGACGACCGCCGCCGGCAGCAGGCGCTTCTCGGCCTGCAGGCAGAGCAGCCAGTGGCCGTTGGCGGCATGCACCAGCTCGCCGTCGCGGGGTGGAACCCAGCCACGACTTTCCGCATCGGCCCAAGTTGTGGCGACAAATGCGCCTCGGGCGAGCTGGGTTTCAAGCTGCTCGGCGGTGATGAGCCAGGGCGACGGGAGGCGGTAGATTTGGAGGTTACGGAACCACATCACGCCACCTCCGACGGGATAGTAGCAATGACATCCACCTCAAGCGCCCAATAAAACGGTCCATTTGGCAGAGGCAAAGACCAGGCGGTTCCTTGCCACTCGCCATTTTTAAATTCGAAGATCCCGAGAAGGCAAGGTGAGTCGAACTCGGCTTCAGCGGGGATTGCGATAATCGCTGAAGCGGTGTCGATCTGTGGCTTCTCTGTGTGCGGATGCCACTCAAATTCAGTCCTGATCATCACGCCACCCCCGACGCTGCAACGTCAAGCGGAATGGCGCGGTATTCGCCGGTCGCGTCGTCTCGCTCATAAACCCGGATGTAGCTTTTGCTGCCGATCACCTGGACCGCTTCGCCGATGGCGCGCATGGCGCGATGCCAGCGCTCGTCGTTGATCTCCAGCCGGCGCAGGCCGAGGACACGGGCGGTATTGACCTTGCCGGTCTGGTCAACCTGGAAGGCATCATTGACCAACACCTGCAGCTCGGGGCGGCTACCTTGCGCCCAATCGGTAATGCACTCGTCGATGAGCGCCTTGGCAGCCTGCAGCCGCTCGTCGAACGTGATGTGCTCGGCGATTGCGCGCTGCACCTTGTATCGACCATCGAAGGACAATAACGTGACGTTGCCCTTGGTGCCGCCGATCTTGGCCTGGTATTGCTCAGCCGAAAGTTGGACGAAGGCGGCGATGTCGGCAAATGCAGTCACCTTGAAATCCCCGATCTGGCCGCTGATCGCGCGGGCCTTGGCGACGATTTCATTGACCAGGCTGTCACGCGCCATGTCGATCGGCTTGATTGATGCGACGGGCACAAGATGACCGATGGCATTCTTGCGGTAGCCGTCAGGCAGTTTTTGTTCCATGGGAGCTCCTTTATTGAAAATACCGGTACATACCGCGCGGGCCGGTGCGTTTGGCATCGCCATCGCGAATGAGGACATTGAGTGCGGCCGAGAGGCCATTGGGTGAATAGGTGATGTCGGTCAGCAGCTTGCGGATTTCATCAAGCGCGATGGCATTCGCTTCGCCGCGCGGCAGTCGCTGACGCAGCGCTGTCTTCAGCCCGGTGCTGGTGAAGATGCCGTTGCCGTTGGCGATCTTGGTAGCGACCGCTTTCTGCCGGGCAAGCTTCTGGCGCTCGGTGAGTTCGTGCTGACCGGCGGCAAGCGCGGCGGCGCATTGGCCGGCGCTGGCGAGTTGTTGGGCAATGGTCAGCATGATCAGCGCGCCGCCTTGTACCAGGCGAGATGCCAGGAATAGTTGAGCTGGATGTAGAACTTCACAGCCAGCGCAAGGCGCTGCAGGGCGCGTAGCGGCATCAGCAATAGATTCTTCAAGACACGCATACGACCTCCTCCCAGGCGATTTCGACACCGCCCCGTGCGGTAAACACCCAGACCTCGTGGCGCAGGGCGCCCTCCTGGCGAAATCGCAGCCGCTCGGCTTGACCCTTGGCCAGAGCGTAGGCCTGCGGGTGAGCTGCGACGTTGACGGTCGGTCCGCGTCGGGTGCAACCGAAGCTGATGATGCAGAGCTGGTGGGCATGCAGCCAGGCGATGGTCGACTCGATCAGGGCCAGGCTGGCGATGAACTGGGCCAGCGTCAGCGGCTCGCGCACGGGTCGGTAACGGTGGATGGCCGCGCTCATGACAGCATCTCCAGGCGCTCGGTGAACTCGACAAGACGCCAGGCGCTGGCGCAGCGCAACCAGAAATAGCGATGACTGGCGGCCTGGCTGCGCAGGGTCGAGCGCGGGTCGGTTTTTTGATGGCCACGCTTGGCACTGGCCGCACCGCGCCGGCGCAGCATGGATTTGGTCTTTATCCGCAGCATCTCAGGCCTCCCTGAAGAGGCTGACGATGTCGTCGATGTCTGCCTGAGCCAGTTCGACGGAGTGGACCTGCTCGGCTGATGTATTCATGAACAGTCTCAGCTTCAGGATAGGGCCAGGGAGGAAAGCGATTTCGCCGACGACGCCGCTTGGACCGCGCAACACACCACAAAAGGGGGCATTTGCCTGCAGAAAGGTGCGAGCGAAGGGGAACAGGGGTGGGGCAATACCGTACTGGCCGATGAAGGTTTTATGCTCGTCGTCAGCATGCACGATGAAGCCAATGTCGCCGTTGCCGGACTTGAATGCTGTGACGACCACAGGCGGCTGCATCGCCCGGACCGGAATGACCACCACGCCGTCGGCAGCCTCTTCGGGCGTTACGCCCTCGTCGGCCAACAGGTCGATCAAGGCCTGCGCTTCGTCCAGTGCGGCATCCCAGGTATCACTGTCCAGGGATTGAAAAGGCTCACTCTCGACATCCGAGGCGCGCATCACGGCGACCAGTTCGCAGACGGCGCGGAACAACTCAGGCGCCAGTGCGATCAGTTCGGCATTGGCGGCGACTTCTTCGGCGCTCCGCTTGATGGTCGGCAAAGCGCAGATAGGCGCACCGTCGGTGTCCACAACGAGTCGGCCACCGTCGAGGTCGACGGCCATCCACGGCCCTTTTGTGTATTTGCTCATCTCAGCAGCCTCCGATTACCTGGCCGTCGACCTTCGGCCAGCCGGCAACAGCGGCGGCGTTCATGGCGCGGGTGACCAGGTTATTAACGACCAGCGGGTAGCACAGGCTGCGGGCATCGGTCGGCTTGCCGCCCCGCGGCAGGCTGATCAGACGGGCGCGCAGCGCGTCGCAGGCGTCGGGCGCCAGCACGTCGTCGAGCTTGATCTCCATGCGCTCGAACTTGTGTTTGAGGTAGGCCTCCAGATCGTTATCAAGCGGCTGCAGCTCAACCAGCTCGCAGCGCTGCACGACTTCGCGGACTTCCGGATTCTTGTCCGACAGTCGGTTCTTCAGCTCCGGCTGGCCGACCAGGCAAACGCCGAGCAGACGGCCGAGGCCTTGCTTCAGTTCCAGGAAGCGCTTGAGGTGTTTGAGCGTGGCCACCGGCAGGCAGTGGGCTTCTTCAATCGCCAGCAGGTGGCTGTAGCCGGCGCTGCGGCTGGACTTGAGCAGGTCGTGCACTTGCTTGTACAGGGCCTGCGGTGTGCGGCGCGGCGATCCGGATGGGTCAAGGGCGCGGATGATGGCCTCGGCGATCTGTCCGCTCTTCAAGGTGCGGCCCTTCTGGTCGTTTTCCTCCATGGCCAGGATGTAGGGGCGGATGATGATGACCTGACGCCCTTCGTCGGCGATGCGCTCTTCCAGCTCCTCGAGGAGCGTCGACTTGCCGGCGCCGGATTCGCCGACGATGCCGATGAAGCCGTGATTCAAGGCGGCATCGAGCAGGGCGGCGCGGACGTAGCGGGTGTTGGCGCTGGCGAAGACATCAGCGCGGGTGCGCACGTCATCGACAAAGGGGCTGCGGAGCAGACCGAAGTGCTGGCGCGCCAGCGGCGTGAGCGTTTCGTTTCGTAGTAACATGGATTCCTCCTGGGTTTCTTCAGTGGATGCTTCGGGATCGGCCTCGGCGTGCTGCAACACGACCGGGGCTTTCTTTTGCTGCAGTAAAAGCGGTTCGAGCAGGGTTTCAAGGCTGCTGCGGTGAACGCCGTTTTTGGTCAAAAATTCAGTGATCCGCCCAGCAGCCGCAGGATCGCGCCGTGGCAGCAGGCCGTGATCGAGCAGTCGCCATACGGCCCCACGGGACAGCGCAGCACCTTCGCCAAAGGCCGGCTGGGTGATGCCGTGCTGTTTCAGTAGTTGTTTCAGGTTCATATCAGCCTCCTATCACCTTGAGGCCGGCCCGCACGCTCAGGCGGCGCTGCAGGCCGGCGATTTCGGATTCCGGCACACCGTCGGGGAACCAGCTGGCGACCAGGCGGTTTTTGTCGGCATCCATGGCCACGCCGAGGCGGGCCAGTTCGGCGGCAGCTTCGAACAGGGTGTAGGTACGTTCGGGCGAAACGGCGCCGGCACCGACCACCAGTTCGGTACCGCGGCGCGGCAGAAAGGTGGGCAGCTCAGTATCGGTAACCGTCTTCATCGGGGCAACACGACCGCCGAAGGGCAGCGCCTTGGCCTTCTTCGCGGCGTCGACTTCTTCTTGCGTGGCCACGCCGTAGGTGGCCAGGTCGACATCGCGGCGGTTCTTGTCGGCTTCGGTCTCGGCGTGCTGGCGGTAGTCCTGGCCGATCACGTTGGCGTTGGCAGCGAAACGACCATTGGTTTCGCGGTCGACGGCCGGGGCGGCGTGCAGCAGCTCGTTGCCTTCGGCATCAGCGTCGACGATGAAGACGGTGTCGAGCTGATACGGGTTGTAGGTGACCATCAGTTTTTCGCCGACCATGACGCGCGGTACGGCGCTGACGTCCCACTCGCGCCCGGCGAACTTGACGCGCAGGAAGTCATCGACCACCCGCGATTCCGGCTCATGCGTCAGCAAGGTGCGGCAAATATCGGCCGGCGGGGCGATGCGCAATTGCTGTTCAGTGATCGTCAGCCACTGCTCGGTACGCGTCTTGCCATGGCGGCTGTGCGTTTTGGTCGCGTTGTACCAGATGGACCACTGCGCAGCCCTGGCATTGAGTTCTTCCAGGTTGGCCACTGGCTGGAAGCGAAGGCCGGCCTCGAAGCTGCGTTCGATGATGTTACGGGCGTTCTCGACCTGGCCGGTGGCGCGGGCGTTGCCGACAGCGTGCGGCATCAGCTCGACGCCGAGGCGACGGGCGAGATTCTTGAACAGGCCGCTGGTATTGGCGCTGCCCATGTCCATCATCAGGATGTAGGGCACACCATGAATCGGGTCGCGCGGTTGCTGGCAAATGAATTTGATGAAGCTCTCGGCCAGGTTAATGCCGGACTCGGCGCCATTCACATAATTGACGCCAATCGCTCCGCTGTTGTGGTCGGTCCGCTCGTATGACCAGACGCGGTCATTCTCGATGCTCTTCAGGTTGGCCGGCTTGTTTTTGTAGAAGCGGGTGTACTCCATGACCTGCAGACCGCGTTCCTTCTCGTTGCTGGCCTCCAGGTGATAGAGCACGCACAGGCTGGCGTCGATCTGCCAGGCGTAATTGGGGTGCAGGCTGCGCAGCTCGACGGCCGGCGCAGGGGCCAGCAATTGATCCGGATGCAGGCGGTAGTTGCGCAGCGCGCGGATGATGGTGCTGGTGGCCAGCGTGAACACTTCGCCGGTGCCCGGATCAACGCGGTCGCACCGAATCTCACCGTTGGTACGCATCATCTCGACAGCATCGGGCACCGAAAGCAGGCGCTTGGTGGCACTTTTGCGCAACGAGGCCATCAGCGCAGCGCTGATCAGCACGGCCTCTTCACGGGTTACTGCAGTCTTGCCGGCGTCGGCCCGGCGTTTGCGTTCTGGTTTCACGGTCACTTCCTTGAGTTGGCGGAGCAGCGTGGCTCGACTGATGCCGAGGCCGCGGCAGGCTTCGGCATAAATGGCCTCCTTCTTGCCGTGGCCCGCTTGGGCGGCGGCAGAGGCGATCTGCACCAGGCGTTCGGTCAGGGCGGCGCTGCGAGCCATGATTTATTTACTCCGCCAGGGATTTGAAGGCCGGGTCATTGATCCACTCGGGGATCAGTGCCGGCGCAATATCGGGGATGCCGAAGCGGTCACACAGCGCGCCGAGATCGGCCTGTAGCTGGCCAACCAGACCGGCCATGAAGGCGATATCCGGCTCGGTGCCCGTTGTTTCGGCGTGCTCGAATAGCGCAGCAATGGCGGCGCTGAACTTGCCGATCAGGGCGCCGCGGGTGTCGTTGAGATGCGCTGTGGCTTCGCTCTGCAGCTCGGCCTTGACCTCGTCGGCCGGCAGCGTCTTGACGCGGGCCAGCTTTTCTTCGAGGGCGTTGATCTGTGCTGAGCGTGTGGACAACACGTCTTCTTTGGCAGCGACCTCGAACTTCAGCTCTTCGGCTTTTGCCTTGGCTTCGTCGAGCTGGTTGGCCAGCGACTGGATCAGCGTGACGACATCTGACTTGCTACCGGCCTGCATCGCCTCCTCGACGGCGCTGCGGGTATCCTCGGGGAGGTTGATGAGCAGGCGAAGCTGGGCGCGGTTAAGACCGATACGGGTTGCAGACTCGTAGGTTTCCTCACCAAGATTGTCCAGCATCTGCTTCTGGTCGCTCATGGCCTTGTAACCACGTCCGCCGAACACAACACGGCAAAAATCGTCGATGTTTTCCGCCAAGCGCGGAACTCCATCCGGCCCTGGAATTTCTATGTGTCTGAATGCTTTAGATTTATTGATTCGCTCAAAGGCCTTTATTTCCGCCACGGCGGAAATGTTCTTCTGGATGCGCGCCAGATTGACGATGCCAATGTCGCTGCCGAGCGCCAGCACGTCGTTGAGAATGCGCTGCTGCTCGCTTTGTGCGTCATAACGCGCCATCGTAAGGGCGGTTTCGGCACGCGGATGATCCAGTGCAGCCTCCACGTCAACGATGTCCGGGGTCTTGATTGGTGGGCGGCCAGTACTCATTCCGCAGCTCCCACCGAGGCGAACATGTGTGGCGCCACCTTGTCCAGCCAGCCTTCTTTCTCCACAACGTAGAGCGCGCCGACCAGCGTATTCCCTTCGCGAATCAACTGCTCGACTCGTGCAGACAACTGCTTGCAGATCGCAACTAGCGTGTCGGTCGCTCCGGTTTTTTGGTAATCGTTCACACCGGGAACCGTCGAGGCTGCTGAGCCCATCAATACTGCGCTCCATAGGGCATCCCGAAGTGCGTTATTGATTTGCTGTTGCAGGGCATCTGGTTTTTTCATTTCAATTCGCTTTCTTTTCAATCAGTAAGGCGGGTAAATCTGTTCTTGGCTTCTTGCAGACGGCGATCGGCGCGGTCGATATCGGCCCAGACTTTGATCGCCTGCTGTGGCAGACGCGGTGTCAGGCGCCAGTGGCCGGTGGTTTCGTCCCGGTCGGCAAGGCCGGCGGTCAGCAGGTTCTGCAGATCTCGGGTCATCACGGCGGCGCTGCAGCCGACCTCGCGGGCGATGACGCTGGGCGGCAGACCATGAACCACGTGGCCGAACATCAGCAAAATGACCTTGACGAGGCGCTGCTGGGCGTCATTGGTGTAATCAGTGATGCGCTCGCTCATGCTGTCGCTCCCAGGTCGAGGCTCGGCTGGGTGTGCTCGCTGGCGTTCTGGCGGTGCCAGGCGAGCTTTCGCATGGCTTCGGTCACCGCGGCGATGACCTGGTCGCTATTGACCTTGCCGGCGTGGAAGGCAATTAGCTGGCCGACGGCGAGGTTGAGAATCTCCTGCAGCGACTGGATGTCGCTGGCGTCGCAGATGCGGCCTACCGGCGCCTCGATCACCAGCTTGCCTGCTGACACCGCGAGATGACGGGATATGAAGTCGGCGCCGGTCATCGCCTCGTACATCGGGATCAGGTTGGCCGGCATCGAGGCATCGGCCATGACCTTGTACAGCCAGTCGGGCGTCTTCCCCATCAGCTCGGCCTGGCGCTCGACGGTCAGCCGCTTTTCGTCGATGCCGTGCTGCTTGCACAGCCGGAAGGCATCCCGGAGATTGTGCGGCAGCAGGCGTTTCCAGTTTCGTTTCATTTTCGGTGGTTCCGTTCCTTGGGTTTTCCAAAAAGATTCCGGTTTTGCTACTATGCAAACGTGTTGTGCATGGCTAAATTGAAGCCATCGCAACGAGGGGAGAAGGTCATGAATACTGAGCCGAGCGGATACGACGACGCGCTGTTTCGGACGCTGGCGCTGCTGTTCAGGCGACTGCATGCAGACCGGGTCATTGAGGCCCCCGATCTGATTCGGGACATGCACTCGTTAGCTGAGCAGCTAGATGCTTCAACAGCGCTTGAGCGTGACTGCATTGCCGGCATGGCAGGGATTGCGGCAACGTTTGAACGAGAGCTGCCGAAGTGGGACGAGGCGCGGACGGTCGCGGATCTGTACCGGGGTCGACTCGGCCGCTGAATGGACGAATGCCCATATCAGGCTCCCTGACAAAAGCAGCGGTTGGCGTCGGCGCCGGCCTTGGCCCAGATGTCGAGCGCCGCGAGTTGAAAGTTGAGGTGCAGGTCGTTCCAGTCCAGGCTCTGCTGGAACAGGGTTTGCAGGTAGGGAATGCGGTTTGGCTGCGCTTTGGAAAAGGCGTGCTTGGCACTGACGCGATGGGCGGTCGTCATGGCGGACCTCAGGCGGCGAGACGTTCGGCGCCGGCTTGCTCGGCGTCGGCTTGCTTGATGCCGGCAGCGACAAGGATGGCGTGAGCTTGGCCGAAATGGCCTTTCTCGATGCCATTGAGGGCGCGGTAGACGGCCGAGGGCGGGAAACCGTTATCTACCGCCCACTGGCGGATGGTTTTACCCTGGTTGCGTAGCCGGGTTTTGAAGGACTGGATGGTCATGGTTGGCCTCCGGTGTGTTGTGAGGGGTAGCGGCGCAATGACTTTGCCGGTTAATTCGCCGTTGTTTATGGGTTAATTATGGGAACCGATTGGTTTCCTGTCAACGAATATTTATGGATCAAACGGTTTCAATTGGAGAGCGCCTACGTAGTGAGCGGCAGCGTCTAGACATGAATCAAACGCAGATCGGCGAATGTGGCGGCGTAACGAAGAAAACGCAGATGCTTTACGAAGCAGGCGAGCGCTTCCCGGATGCCGCCTATCTGGCAGCCATCGCCAAAGCCGGCGTCGACGTCCGCTACATCATCACCGGCGACCGAGAAGGACCGCCCCCTATGACGCTTACAGCCGACGAGCGCGAACTACTGGCGCTGTTCCGCGCCGCTTCGCTGACCGGCAAGGCGGCAGCTATCGGGGCTTTGCAAGGGGCGGTGGGCTCTAGCGGCCGCTCGCAAAACTTCAGTGCCCCGGTCTACGGTGGGGTCGCCGGGAATAACATCATTAACAAGGGAGTTAAGAAGAAGTGAATCAGCGGTTCAATGGCCCGGTGTTCGGCGGCGTTTCTGACGGCGACATACACAATCACTACAACGGCATGCCTTGCCCAGGCCCCAGCGTTTGCCCGCATCGTCTCCCCCCAGAAGGTGAGCCGGATGCCAAGGAAGAAAACGAGTTTTTCCGCGATACCGGCATGCGTGCCGGCACGCATGCCCGGCGCCTGCTGCGCGAACTGAAGGGGCGGCATGAATACCTGAAATGGCGCGGGTCGGGCAGTTTGAGCCGGATGTGGAAGTCGAATACCCTGCAGTATCTCGACGGCGACGAAAAGCTGCGCTTCAACCTGAGCCGGCTGGCCGAAGGTTATGGCTGGGCGATCTTCCTGTTCGGCGCCCTCATGGAAATCCTGCTGGTGCTGCTACTCACATCCAGGCCAAAAGTTCAGGATCTGGCTATGTTCGGCGCAGCGATCACTTTCCTTTTTGGTGGCCTGGCCAGCATGTGGTTTGGTGCAGAAACACTGATTTCTCCGGAACGCGCCGGGCGATACCTGAAAAAGCACGAAGAAGAGATTCAGGGAGAAAAAACGTGACGACCTGCTCAGCTTGCCGCAACACCTTTACGCCAAGCGATACCGCACTGAGCACCGTCGCCGCAGCCATGAATTTAATCCAGCCGGCGCTAGCGATCTTTTTTGCTCTGTTTCTGGCGTCTACCGCAGCCATCGCTCAGGAGCCCTATAAATGCAAGGTCAATGGCTCAATGGTGATTCAGGATTCGCCGTGCAAGGTTGTCGGGCCACCCAAGGCGGCGCCAGGTGTTACGGCTTCCCCGCCTGTGGCAGCGGCCATTTCCGAACCGACCAGGAGCGATACCCAGGCGCGCCTGGATAAAGAAAAGGCCTGGTTGGATGAGCGCTCAAAGAAACGGGAAAAAGACGAGGCTCAGGATCGCGTTAAAAATTGCGAAGCCGAGGCTTATTCGATCCAGACTCAAATTGACCAAGTCGCTTCTACGCCTGGTACGGCTTACCGGCCCAACTTGATTGGCGTGGCCACCATGCAACTGGATGAGGAAAGACGGCAAACACAGATTAGCGGGTTGAGCGCCAGGGCAGCCGCCAAACGTGCCGAGTGTGACCAGTTGCGCCAGACCTATGACCGGAAGTACCAAAAATAGGCATTGAGTCTCACCGGTGAGACTCGACCATCGTTGCGCATCGAATTCCAGATTTCGTTAACGACAAAAGGCGCAGAGATGCGTCTTTTTTATCCCCCGTCCCGCTGCAATAAACAAAACCTTTTCCTGAGCGCCCCATGCGCGCGCGCGGCAATCTGGCGGCATGAGCTGCCGAGATTGCATTCACTTCCTGTCGTCTGAAGAGGCCAACAAGCCACGCGCCGGCCTGGCCGGTTTTGGCTATTGCAAGGCCGCGCCCAGCCCTGAGCCGCGGGCGCGTTTTTTCCGCGTTACCAGCGACTGCTGGCTGACGCCGGTTCGCTTTCTCAAGGTCAATCAAGCCCAGGCGGAGGCCGCGTCATGAGCAGAGATATCGGCGAGCGCCGGCTGCTGCCGGTATTCCTGCTCATCTCTGGCCTTGCCGTGGGTGGCATTGCGCTGGAAGAGGGCTATACCGAGCGCGCAGTGGCGCCGCTCAAAGGTGACAAGCCGACCTATGGCTTTGGCAGCACCACAAGGCCAGACGGCACGCCGGTGCAAACCGGCGACCGCATCAGCCCGCCCGCTGCCCTGCGCCTCTCGATCAACCAGCTTGCCATCAAGGAACAGGCCCTGCGCCAGTGCGTGACTGCCCCGATGACGCAGTACGAATGGGATGCCATGGTGTCGCTTGCCTACAACGTCGGCGAAGCCGCCGTCTGCCGATCGCGCCTGGTGGAGCGCACCAATGCCGGTGACTATGCCGGCGCCTGCGAGGAGTACCTGCGCTGGCGCTATTTTCAGGGGCGCGACTGCGCCCTGCCAGAAAACCGCTGCCGTGGCCTCTGGCTGCGCCGCCAGGCAGACGCTGCCCGTTGCCGTGGAGAAAACAAGTGATCCCTACCTCCTTGCCGAGTATTGACGGCCTGCGCGCCGTCATTGTCGCCATTATTGCCGTGCTGCTGTTTGGTGCCGGTTGGTCGGTCAATGGCTGGCGGCACACGGGTGCGCTGGAGCGACTCAAGCGCGAGCACGCCCAGGCACTTGCCGACGCAAGCACCCGTGCGCTTAAAAACCTGATCGCCGAACGCGCCCATGGTGATGCGCTTGCCCGCCGTGTTGTCCTGCAGAACAACCAGCTCACCCAGATCAACCAGGAGAAAGACGATGCGCTACGCCGCCTTACGGTGGGTCGCCGTTGCCTTGACCGCGCTGCTGTGCGCGTGCTCAACGCCGGCCCCGATACCCCTCAACGCCCCGTGCACGAGGCCGCCGGCGAGCTTGACCGCACCGATGCCGCCTTTGCCACCGATACCGATGTCGGGACGTGGATCGCCACCTGTCAGCAGCGCTACGACAGCTGCCGCAGCCGCCTCGATGCCATTGCCGACTTTTACAGCACCGGGGACGGGCAGCAGTGAGTGATGACATGGACCGCGCGCAGGCGCGGGAAGAAGAGATGCGCCAGGATGCCCTGGCCGAACAGGCTCGCCGGGCACGACCAGCGGCAGGTGATAGCGCCCTGGTCTGTGCCGAGTGCGAGATGGAGATTCCGGAAAAGCGGCGCCTGGCAATGCCGGGTACTCAGCTGTGCATTGAGTGCCAGCGCTTGAGAGAGAGGAAGTGGTAATGAGCGGCACCTTGATTCAACTGCAGCTTGGGCACTTGATGTTGCTGCTGATTTCGATCATCGGCGGCGTATGGGCTGTTGGCCAGGTGCTGATTGTGCGCCTCGAGCGGAACCAGGACGTGCGCTTCAAGGCGCTTAACGAGAGCCAGAGCAAGACTGCTGAGAGCTGGGACACGCAATTTTCCGGGTTAAGCAAGCAGCTTTCGGAGCAGGAAAAAGCCCGACAGGCGGGCAAGGACCACTGGGACAAGCAGTTCGCCGAGATCGAGTCGCGACTGAGCAATCACCGGGAGCGGCTTGTGAAGCTGGAGACTGCTGTCGATAAGGGGCCGACCCATGAAGACCTGGGTGAAGTGCATGAGCGCATAACCGAGATCGGCCAGAACGTGAGTTCGCTGGCTGGTGAGTTCAAGAGCGTGAGCCGCACGCTGGAGCTGATTCATTCCTTTTTGCTGAACGGAGGGAAATCGTGAGTTTTTCGGACTACTTGCGCAAGGATGTGCGGCTGGTGAGCCTGCGCATCCTGAGCGAAACGCCATCGTACCGAGCCAACAGCTCGGTACTTTCGAATCTGCTGCACCAGTTCGGCCATTCCGTTACCCGCGACCAGGTGAAGACCGAACTGCGCTGGCTTGAGGAACAGGGCTTGCTCAAGCTGGAAGAAGCGGGTTCGGTGCTGGTGGCCACGCTGACTGAACGCGGCCAGGATGTGGCCGAGGGCCGCGCTTTTGTCGATGGCGTCGCCAAGCCGAGGGCTTGATATGGGCCGTAAATCGACGATCGAGAAGCTGCCTGACGAGGTGCGGACGCACATCGAGAAGCGACTGCGCGAGAACCGGCTGACGCTGGATGAGCTGTTTGCCGATGTGCGCGAGGCGTTTCCCGATTTGAGCGCGGCGCCGTCGCGCTCGGCGCTGGGGCGCTACCGGATGGGCTTTGAGGAGGTGATGTCGACACAACGCGCCATGTCGACGGCGGCTTCGGCGCTGGTGGCCGAGCTGGGGGAGGATTTTGACGATAAGTCGGGTGCGCTACTGGCTCAGGCGGTGACGACGCTGGCGACACGGGCGGCGTTCGATCAGTTGGGCAACGAGTCGGCGGAGATTGGCGATGTGCTTGATCTGGCCAAGGCGGCGAAGGCAGCTCAGGAGTCACGAAGCCTGAACCTGCGTGAGCGCCAGGCAGTGGCGAAGATGGCGCGCGAGAAGCTGCTGGAGGAGCAGAAGGCGAAGCTGGAGGCGATGGGGAGCAAGGGTGGCGTGACCGAGGATACCCGGCGGGCGATCCGCGAAGTACTGGGGATCGCGTGATGGAGAAATTCAAGGGGCGCGCCAAGGTTATCCCGGCGAACCCGGAGGCGATTTTCTTGCCGTTCCAGTCACGCTGGATCATGGATCGCTCGCGCCTGAAGCTCATGGAGAAGTCGCGGCAGATCGGTATCAGTTGGTCGACGGCCTTTGCTTCGGATGAGCGCACCGCTGCGCAGGATGCCCGGCACGATGAATGGGTGAGCAGCCGCGATGATATCCAGGCGCGGTTGTTCATCGAGGACTGCAAGCTGTTCGCCGGCATCATGAACATGGCGGCGAAAGACTTGGGCGAGGTGGTGATCGACACCGAAAAAAAGCTTTCGGCTTATGTGCTGGAGTTCGCCAGCGGCAAGCGGATTCACAGCATGTCGTCGAATCCGGATGCTCAGGCCGGTAAGCGCGGTAGCCGCATTCTGGACGAATTCGCGCTGCATCGCGATCAGCGCAAGATGTGGGCGATTTCCTACCCCGGTATTACCTGGGGCGGCTGCATGGAAATCATCAGCACGCACCGGGGCTCGAATTCGTTTTTCAATGGATTGATCCGTGAGGCGCGCGAGAAAGGCAACCCGAAGAAGCTGAGCCTGCATCGCGTGACGCTGCAGGATGCGCTTGATCAGGGCTTTCTCTACAAGTTGCAGCAGGCGCTGCCGGCGGATGCCGAGCAGCAGGATATGGATGAGGCGGCTTATTTCGACTTCGTCAAGAATGGCGCGGCCGACGAGGAGTCGTTTGACCAGGAGTACATGTGTATCCCGGCCGACGATGACAGTAAGTTCATCGAATACGAGCTGATCACCGGCTGCGAGTACATGGCAAACATGCCGTGGGAGCGCGAGGTGGACGACACGTTCACCGGCCGGCTGTTCTGCGGCGTGGATATCGGCCGAAAGAAGGATTTGACGGTGCTGTGGGTTGTCGAGGAACTGGGCGACGTGCTGTACACGCGCAAGGTGATCACGATGGAGAAGATGCGCAAGAGTGCGCAGGAGGACATTCTCTATCCGTGGTTCGCGATCTGCGACCGCACCTGCATCGACGCGACCGGCTTGGGTATCGGCTGGGCGGACGATGCTCAGGACAAGTTCGGTGAGCACAGGGTGGAAGCGGTGAATTTTTCCGGCCAGGTCAAGGAAGCGCTGGCTTACCCGCTGAAGGGCGCGATGGAGGACCGCAAGTTGCGCATCCCCGACGACCCGACGATTCGCGCCGACCTGCGCAAGATTCAGAAGGTGACGACGGCGGCCGGGAATATCCGTTTTATTGCCGAGAGTACGCCAGATGGCCACGCTGACCGCTTCTGGGCGCTGGCGCTGGCCAAACATGCAGCTAGCGATCCGTCGGCACCGATTGAATACCAGAGCGACGGCCCACGCGAGTCGGCGACCGAAACCGAAGGATTCCTCCATGGTTAAAAAGACTGAAGCGGAAGCAAAGCCGCTACTCGATACCGAGGTTGCCAACCGGCAGCGCGATCCGTTCGAGACGGATTACTTGGGTGTGCTGCGTTCGAACGACCCGCTGTTGCTGGAAAAGGGCCAGCACATCGAGCTGTACCGCGACCTGAAGCGCGATGGGAAGGTGTTTTCGACGCTGCAGAAGCGGATCGGCGCCCTGGTCGGCCGGGAATGGACGGTCAAGGCGGTGAAGGATGGCGGCGAGGCCGATGCGAAAGCACTGACCGATATCCTGCAGGCGATCAATTTCGACCAGTTGTGCCGGGATCTGCTCGATGCGCTGATTATGGGTTACTCGGTCAGCGAGATCGTGTGGACGGTGCTGGAAAACCAGATCGTTCCGAAGCGGATCATCAAGCGGCGGCAGCGGCGCTTCGTGTATGTCCAGGTCGATGAAAACGCGGGCCCGCAATTGCGCCTGCTGACGAAGGAAAACATGCTGACGGGCGTCGAGCTGCCCGAGAAGAAATTCATCGTTCATCGCTGTAATCCGGAGGACGATAACCCCTACGGTACCGGCCTTGGCTTGCAGCTTTACTGGCCTGTTTTCTTCAAGCGGAAGGGGATCATTAGCTGGAATAAGCTGAATGATCGCTTCGGCTCGCCGACGCCGTGGGGTAAATACCCTCGCAATGCCCAGCCAAAGGAAAAATCGACACTGTTTGATGCGCTGAAGGCAATCAGCAACGACGGTGTGGTGATGACGCCGGAAGGCATGCAGATTGATCTGCTGGAAAGCAAGCTGACCGGAAGCGTGACGACGCAGCAGGCGTTGTGCGAGTACATGGATGACTGGATTGCCGAAGTAGTACTCGGCCAGGAGGCGCGGGCATCTGGCGGAAAAACCGGGGCGGCGAGCAAGGAACGGGCGGCGGTGCGCCTTGACCTGGTGCAGGCCGACTCCGATCTGCTGTCGGAAACACTGAACTCGACGCTGATCGCGTGGATCTGCGAGTACAACGGCCTGGCACCGTGTCTGGTGTATCGCCAGGTCAAGGAAGAGGAAGACAAGAAGGCGGAGAGCGAGGCGGATGCCAACGTGGCCAGCATGGGCTTTGAGCTGGAAGAAGAGGCCGTGCGCGAGAAGTATGGAGATGGCTGGCGCAAGAAGAAGGCGCCGGAGCCGCCGCCAGCGGCGCTTGGCGTTCCTGTTGTCGACAACAAGAAGGTTGCGGCCGAAGGGGGAGATGCGCCAAAAACCGAAGACCCGGCGACGGCGAGCTTTGCCGAGGCTGGCGGCGATGCCGGGCAAATCGCGATCGACAACGCGGTCGCTGCGGTACCGGATGCCGAGCTGCAGGCGGCCATGGCTGGGCTGGTCGAACCGCTGCTGGCGGCAATCGAGGGCGCCAATTCATTTGAAGAAGCGCTGGCTGCGGCCGAGGCTGCCTTCCCGAAGATGGATATCAACAAGCTGCAGGCGCTGCTGGCCAGGGCGATGTTCGGGGCGGAGGCATTTGGGAGAGAAAGCAATGCCTGAGCGCCGGTATTTTATTGGTGAAGCCGTACGCTACGATTCGGCTGGACCTATTCTGAGATTGGCAATTCGGCTATTCGGGATGAAATTCCCAATCGACCAGGGCGATTCGATTGTTCTGCTCGCTTTGTATCGTGGAAATCTCTATTTTCTCGACAGGGTTCGGTTGTCATGAGCAGTAAGCGCGCCATTCGCCGCCGCGCCTGCGGCCATAAGGTCAAGCACGCCAATGAGGTGGCCGCCCGTGCACATCTCGCCCACCTTCATCATGCCAAGGGCTGGTCGCCAATGAACGCCTATCGCTGCACCTTCTGCGGCGGCTGGCATGTCGGTCATAGGGGCCAGAAATGATTCAGGCACGTCTTGATCTCGAACCGAAAGACGCCGTCGCTTTCTTTTCCGGCAAGGGCGAGCAACTGGCGTGGGATTACACCGAGGTTTGGGGCGAATCGAACGTCCACGCTTATACCGTGGCCAAGGCGACCAGCCTGGAGCTTCTGCGCACGATTCGCGCAGAAACTGCGAAGGCAGTCGGTCCCGGTCAGACCTTCGAGCAGTTCAAGAAAACCTTGCGGCCGCGCCTGGAGGCAATGGGCTGGTGGGGCAAGCAGGAAGTGCTCGATATCGACACGGGCGAAATCACTCAGGCCCAGCTTGGCAGCGTTCGCCGTTTGCGCACGATCTACCAGACGAACGTCCAGACTGCCTACATGGCGGGGCGCTACAAGCGCTATGTCTCGAATGCGGTTGATCGGCCGTATTGGCGTTACGTGGCGATCATGGACGGACGAACCCGGCCGGCGCATGCCGCGCTGAATGGCAAGGTTTTCCGCTGGGATGATCCGATCTGGAAGGTGATCTGGCCACCCAACGGCTGGGGCTGCCGTTGTCGCGTCGTGGCGCTTACACAGGCTGAATTTGATGCGCTCGGGCTGCCGCTTGATGACGGAACCGACATGATTTTCGAGTCGGAGGTGCCGATCAATCGCGATGGCGACCTGGTTACCGTCAAGGGCGTGCGCTACACCGATTCCTCTGGAAAACAGCACGTTTTTCGGCCTGACCCGGGCTGGGACTACAACCCGGGCGAGGCTTGGGCGCGGTTCGATCCGGCTGGCTTCAAGAGTGAGGTGATCGAGGCCAAGGCGATCACGCCACCAGCGCCGGGTGGAGGCATTAAGGCGGTTGATGGTCAGAAGACCTGGAAGGATCGCGATCGCCCTGATCTGAAATCGCCTGATGTTCGGCGCCTGCCGGCACCGCAGCTTTTGCCCGAGGCACCCGACCGCGATATCGCAGCCGCGATGCTGCGCCAGGCGCTGATTCCGGACGGTGGTCAGATGCGGGTTATCCAGACGCCGGTCGAGCAAGTTGTCATTCGCGACGAATGGCTGCCGCACATGGTCGAGAAACGTGCTGACGCCCGCGAACGCTACGCCAATTACGTTTTGGCGACGCTGGAGAATCCGTTCGAGGTCTGGCTGACAACCTACGATGACGGTTCCTACAGAAAGCGTTACATCGGCGTTTTTTCGGGGCCGAAGGATTTGCTGGTCGTGCTGCGCGAAAACCGCGACGGCTCTCTGTGGTGGGAGGTGTACAACATGATGCAGCGCGACTCGAAGGGCTTGAACAAGCTACGGGAAGGGAAGCTGCTGTATGGGGTGGAATGAGCGCGGCTTGTCAACACTCCGGCTTGTCTCGGCTGCCTCGGCATCGCTAACGTCAGTCACTGGGGCACGTCCCTACTGGTTTCGCGCCGCGCTCTGTATGGAGTCTAGTCGATGATCACCACAGAGATCAATGTCAAAGCGGCATCGGCCATTCTGGCCAAGGCCAAAGGCGGCCTGCGCGACGGTTCGTCGATGTATCAGCGCATTGCTGGCATGCTCGAAGCCGAGACCGAGGAAAACTTCACCTCGCAAGGCCGACCGGACTGGGTTCCGCTGGCCGAGGCGACCAAGGCCGAGCGCCTGAAACGCAATCATGGCAGCTCAGTGCTGATGGTTCTGCAAGACCGAGGAATTCTTGCGGCCAGCGTTTCAATCGACCACGGTGCCGACTTCGCTCTCATAGGCGCCGGCGGCGCGGCCAAGGACTATGCGGCAGCCCAGCAGTTCGGTGCCGATATCGATGTGCCGGCGCGCTCGGTAAAAACCCGGTTGCGCACCAACAAGAGCGGCGAGTTGCTCCGCCAGGGAGCGACCGGTAGCAAGAAGAACCTGGCCGTTTTCGCAAAGGACAGGCACAAGCTGGTGCGCGAGTCGTGGTCAGAGGTCGCCGCCTTCTCCATCCACCTCCCGGCGCGCCCCTATTTACCCTTCTTCGGCAGCGGCGCCGATGCTACCATGCAGCCTTCCGCTGAAACGAAGCTGATCGATATCGTCAGCGATGTCTTGGGTGAGTTGATCACCTAAACGCGGCCGCTTTTTTTAGGCGCCGCCGTTTTGCCCAATAGCAAACATTGTTTAACACGGGCCGCCGGTAAATCCCACTATCCGGCACTACATCCCGGAATTATCTCGCTTCCGCCCTACTGAATATCTCGGTCTGTCTTATTATGTTTCTGCCCATAACGGTCTACACGGCCATTGCGCTGCTGGAAGACCATCAGCGACCAGGGCAGATCGAAGTGCACAAGACGGTGACAGAAATAGTGCAGATTCAAGCCTTCTGAGGCGACATCGGAACAGAGTAATACACGCAATGGATCATCGAGGCGGCCAAAGCGCTCGACAAGCTCTTGCTGCTCGGTGTCTGACATGCCGCCATGCATCAGGGCAAGTTGTTTGTCTTTGAGGCCGAGGTCCCGACTGAACTGTTGGTGCAGCCAGTTCAGGGTTTCAATACGCTCAGAGAAGATCACGAGACGGTCATCGGCCTTGCTGGCCTGCCAGTTGGTCGCCGAGTTGCTTAGATAGGCAAGCAAACGCTGGTACTTGCTGGAGCTGGTGGCGTCAATCTGGCGCAAGGCGTCGGCAAACTCCTGCAGGGCATCGATCTCGTTAGCCACATCAGGTGAGTGATCTGCCTTGCTGCCTAGTAGAGCAATGCGTTTTTCGGTGGACTCCAGCGCAGCCGCTGGACTGGAGAACATGCCTTTCTGCATGCCGACGCGCTGCAGTTCTGCAGGCCTTCCGGGGTTGTATTTGCCGTTCTGGGTAAAGGGAATTGCAAGCAAGGCGCGATAGGCGGCCTCTTCCTGCGAACTCGCGGATTGCCGTAACGGGAGTGTGTCGCGTTCCTGAAAATCTGCGCTGACTTGATCCTTGATATCTTTCTTGAAACGGCGAACAACAAGGCCCTTATTTTTGAAATCGTCCGGCGTGTAATCATCAGGATCGCTAATGGCGGTGGGGTCGAGCAAGCTCATTAGGGAAGCAAAGCTTCGCGCCGAGCCATCGTGTGGCGTGGCTGAGAGCAGGATCATGGTGTCGGATCGACCCGAAAGCAGCCTGGCCAGTCGAGCACGGCGCGAGAGGCCTGTTTCAGAAGCTCGGGCGGCAACGTTGTGACACTCGTCGATGACGATGATGTCCCACCAGGCATTGCCGAGGTAGTTGCGATATTCGAGGTTGTTCTTGAGCGTGTCCATCGAGATGATGGAGCGATCAAAGTAGTTGAAGGGGTTGTGATTCGCTGGAATTCGGTTTCGTACTCGCGCCAGACCAACGGAATCCAAGCGCACCAAGGGGATGGTAAAGCGGCTCCACCATTCCTTTTGGAACTGGGTAAGCATGCTTTTCTGAGTCACCACCAAAATGCGCTTACCGCGCCCACGCTGAATGAGTTCGGTCGCGAGAATGCCCGCTTCAAGCGTCTTACCCAGACCAACGGCATCGGCAATCAGGATACGGCTGCGCGGCTGTCGTAACGCCTGAATTGCGGGATCAAGCTGGTAAGGAACCAAGTTCATCACGCTACGATGGCCGAGGTGAATCGATTCATCGTTGGCTATGCTGCGGCGTCGCTGGCTCTCCAGATAAAGAAGCGCCGCGCTGTATTTGTCGCTGATGTCCGGAACCAGCTTGGTTTGAGCGGGGTCGAGAATCTCAATCTCGTCTTCAAGCTCAGTGAGGAAGAGCGCCTCCTGTCCGGACACAAGCTCGGAAATACCATCGCAACTTAGCAAATGGCCTCCGTCAGCCGAGGGGTCAACGCGACTGATCAGCCATTCTTCATCCCGGATGACGACGCGCATGCCGGGAGCAAAAGGGTTATTCATAAAAAACCTTGTTCTATTTGTTATCTTTTTCTGCGTGATCTCAGTGCAGTACAGCGAAAGCCCCAAAGGAGTGAGCTTACCAAGCTTCTAAAGTTTGAAACAGGCATATTCAAATCGAGTACGAGACTGGTTGTCTCACCGCAGTATGCAGCTCGACAAAGCTCATCTAATGAGCCTGCATTGCTTTATCATCATTGCTCCCTTTAAAAAATGACAAGCCAATCAAAAAGAGACGGAAATGGTGCCGGATTCATCTAGTAATTCTCTTGTGCTAAACGATAGCCAGCCTGATTTTCGCCTGACTCGGCTTATCCTCATCGATTCATACGCCCGCGGAAAGACCGTTGAAATCGACCTAGCCGGGCACACTGCGCTGACCGGCGAAAACGCTTCAGGCAAGACCACCCTGCTCCGTCTCTTCCCCTTGTTCTTCGGCGAAGCCCCATCACGGGTGATCCAGAGCGACGAGAACAACCTGAAATTTGCGCGGCACTACCTTCCCCACACCTCGTCCTATGTGGTCTTCGAATACGAGCGGCGCGGCCAGCGCGTCCTGTCCGTAATACATGCCGATGGCCAGAGCGATGGGGCAAATTACCGCTTCATCAACCGCCCTTTCAGTCCCGAGCTTTTCCGCGACTCAAACGGACTAGTGCAGAGCCAGGACTTGTCGCGTCACCTGACGAAGCTGGGGGTCGACTTCACCAAGGCGCTGTCCCTGACCCTCTACCGCCAGATTCTCCAAAACGAAGCCGGCCGGGAGCATCGTCAGCTCGCCACGATGTACTCTTTCACCGGCAGCGGCGGCCGGCTGAAGCATATCGAGCGGATCATCACCAGCATCCTCCAGCGCGCCACCACCTTCTTCGATCTCAAGCGGATGATCGTCTCGTCCATCCAGGAGAACACCGACGGGTTCTCCATGCGGACGAGCAAGCGCGAACTGACCCATTGGATCGGCGAATACGAGGCGCACAACGCTGTCATGGAAAAGGCGCCAATCATGGACGAGCTGGAAATTCACGACCAGCAGCGTCGCCAGGCGGTCGATGAATTTGCCGTCCTCCACGCCCGCTTCCAGCTGATGCACGACCACTACCAGGCCCAGGTTATCTCTGGTGAAGGCGAGGAGCAGCGCCTGAGCAACGTACGAACACAACTACTTTCCGAGTTCAACACACGTTCGCTGGCCCTTCAAACCTCCGTCACGGCCGAGCAGGCCAAGATCAATAGCGCCACCTCTACGCTGTCCGCACTGGACCGTCGCAAGCAGCAATTCGATGAGGACAATGCTGAAGAACGGGCACAGACCGTCGACACACTGCCCGAAATGGAAACCCGACTGAAAGAGCGGCGGACCCGTCTGCAGGAACTGGAGGATTCTTCCACGTCTGTCGTGGAAATTTTCGACAAGATGGATACCGCGGCACGCAAGGACGCTGACGACGATACCCGGCAACTCGAAAACCGCAAATCCGGCTTGGTGCAGGACTTCTCGAACCGTCAGGCGGCCATCTACAGCCGGCACGCCGAGCATCAGCGCCAAGTAGCCGACCGGCATCGAAACGAACTGACCGTGCTGAACGCCAATGTCGCCACCCTCGGCGCAGAAGCAGCGAAGCTGGAAGTTGAGGCACGCAATCCGCAACCCGACCCCGAAGCCCAGCAAGCCTATGATCTTGAGCTCGAGGCTGTCCAGGAAGCGATGCGCCGGATCGATGAACTTCGCGGTGGTCTTGAGCCCCTTGAGCGGAAGCTGTCCCGCGCGCAGCAGCAAGTCATCGACGAAGAGGCCATGATGAATGGCAGCCAGCAATCGCTGGAGAAAGCCGAAGGCGAACTACAGGATGTCATTGACGCCGGCAATGCAGGCGAAGAAACCTTGCTCGGCTACTTGCGCGCCAACAAACCGGACTGGGCCCAGGACATCGGGCGCCTGGTTTCGGAAAAGACGCTGTTACGCAGCGATTTGGCGCCGGTCCTCACCGGCGGTAGTGACCTCTTTGGCGTGAGCATTGACCTGGAGAAGCTGGATGCCTCCCGTCTCGCCTCAGAAGAAAGCATCCAGCAGGAGATCTTGCGCCTGTGGCAACTGGTAGAGAAGCGGCAGAAGCAATACGACGAAGACAAGGCCAAGCTCAGTGAGGCTTCGCGCCAACGTCAGGCGGCAAAAGAGGCCAGGGATGCGCAGCAAACCCAGTTGAACCAAGCCGTCGCCGCAAAGACCAGCACCGATCAGCGACTCACCACGGCGCGAACCCGGCTACAGGCGAGCAAAGATGCTGCCCGCCGTGCGGCCGCGGCGGCGCTGGACTCCTGCCGGACCAACCTTTCAGCCGCCAGGACATCCCTTTCGGACGCAGAAATACGGCACGCAACCGAATTGCGCGAACAGGAACAGGCCAATTTGAAAGAATTGGTCGGGATGCGGCAGGCACATGAGAAGGAAATAGGATCCATCGACGGCGCCATTCAAGGCATTGCCACGCGGCTCCAGGAACGGCTGGCTGAAATTTCTGCCCAGCGCAACGAAGCCCTGAAGGCCAAAGGGGTCGACGTGTCCGTCCTTGACCCGATCCGCGCCGACATCCAGCAGCTTGACCAACGGATCGACCAGGCCAACAAGGACCGTCGCTACGTCGCGGAATACCGGGACTGGCTGGCAGTCTCCTGGGCACAGAGGCCGCAGCACGTCGAAAGCCACGCCGCCGCCAAGGCGGCCAAACAACAGTACGAGGAGACGCATCGCGAACTCGTGCGCGAGCGGGACGCGCGGCTGAAAGAACACGACCGGATTGCCAATGAGGTCACTGACGGGATCGATAAATCTGAAAAGTTGCGGCGCGAGGCCTATGGTCAGATAGGGAATTTGGCATCCTGGCCCAAGGACAAGTCCACTTTAGAAGCCGGCTTCGATGATCGGGTCTCGCTTGATCTGCTCACCGCCCGCCGGCGGGAGTTGCAGCGTGATTACGCCGAGTTATTGAAGCGCATTCACGAGGGCGTCGACGACATCCGTAAGCAGATGATGAGCACGCCTGGTACCGGCCCTGAGCGTTACCATGCCACTGCCCAACAGCGCATCGGCTACCCGCCCCCGGGTCAGGAATACCTCTGGATCGAGGGGCTGCGCAGCTGGTACCAGCATGAGCACGCGCAAAACAAGGCCACCCTGATTCAACTCGGCAAGACCTTCGCTCAGAACATCTCTGCCTTCTGGAGCGGGCTGGGCAACTTCAAGAAGCAGGTCGGGAATTTCGCCAGCGATCTCAAATCCCATCTTCACCAGGGACAGGTCTTTGCCAACATCGCCGACGTCTCGGTGATCATCACGACCGATGTGGACAAGCAGAATTACTGGCAGGCAATCGAGGCTCTGCACTTCGAGTACGACGGTTGGCATACCCAGGGCGATGCTCTGCCCCCGGCCAGCTTCATTTCGGCGGCCCGCGAAGTGGCCATGGTCCTCAGCGACGACAAGGGGCTTGTCGCCGATCCGGTCGACTTGATCAACCTGCAAGTTACCGCCAACATCGACGGCGACGGTAGCAAGGTAGCCAAGAACGAAGCCTCCCTGGCCCGCATGAGCTCCAATGGCCTGTCCTACATCATTCTTGTGGTCATCCTGATCGGCTTTATCAACCGCATTCGGCGTAAGGAGCGGGTCGCTGTTCCCTTCGTGGTGGACGAGTTGAAGGATTTGTCGGTCGGCAACGCAACAGCTCTCCTCAACCTGCTCGCTCGCAACAACATCACGATGGTCTCCGCCTTCCCCGACGTCGATCCCGATCTCGCCCCTCTCTTCACCAAGAACTACAAGATCCTGCCGGGCCGCACGCTGGCCACCGTGAAGTTGGAACATGAGGAGCATGAACATGCTTGATCAAATCGTCCCCAAGCTCCTCGAGGGCGAGTTCATCTGTGAGGCCACCGCTCCCTCCCTGTTTCGAGCGCTTGCGGATGAAGCCTTCCGCGCCGATGTCGATACCTTCCTCGGGAAGATCAAGCGCCGGCTGACTATCACGCCCAACGGCCAGGCCTATTACGCCTCATGGGTGAAAGTCGGCAAGGAACAGCGCGCGGAGGCCAAGCGTGTGATGGTATCGATCAAGCAAATGATCCGGCCGGTCATCCAGTTCATTGAACTCTGCATGGACAGCCAGAAAACTGATGTGGCGCCATCTCCAGGCGACCGTATCGACTATCCGGCCATCCTGAAATCTGTCACCGAGAACCCGCACCTTCAGGAGAAGCTTCGGGAGTTCGCCAGCCTGGGTAAGGAGTTCGCGGCAAACGAGGCTTCCTCCAACGCGATGCTCGGAAAGGTATTCCAGCAGCTTGAAAAGGCAGGCTACATCGTCTTCGCCTACCCGGAACAGGAGGCCTGGCGCTTCACCGGAAAACTGGATTACTACTACCAGGTCATTACCTTTCTGATGGAAAACGAGGGTATCCAGCAGCAAGACGAGAAGGATGACGACCCGGAAACAGGGAGGCTCTTTTGAGCAACCATACCGCCGTCGAGATTTTCCTGTCGCGTCTCTTCAAGTGCGCCGGGACAGTCAGCACAACTTACTACAACACCAGGGTGGTCAAAACCGACGAAAACGCCTCGGACATCGAACTGCTCCGGCAGATTCGCCTGCTCTCCCCGGACATCCGCGACACCTTCCAACTTCGCTCGTCCTTCCGCCAGTTCCTAAACACAGCCCTTAGCACGGAACGGCTGTTTGCCATCGGCGCCAACGTCGGCGGATATTTCGCCCGCCTAGAGAAGTTGGTCGTGGAACACTCGCTGGCCATACAGGATGGACGTGATGTTGCGGCCGAGCAGTACGAGATGGAGATCCGGGATGCGATTTCAGACATCGCTGATTCCATTGATGATGAGTTGAGCATCCTGCATGCGATGGTAGCCACCAAATTCGCAGCCGTTTCGACCATTGCTGAAAAGCGTCGACAGAACCTTCACTACCAAGACCGAACCAGCAAACTGGTCAACCTTCTGGAAAATTTCCACTTCGCGGACTTTGCCGACCAGTTGGCCGGCAATGAGGATCTGGCGCTTTCCTTCCGCGCACTGCTTGAGGACCGCATACCGACCTTCCGCGAAAAACTGAAGGCCGTCCTGCAACAGCTCCAGCAATACCTGTTTGAGTTCCGCAAGATCGAGGACCGGGCCCGGCTCGTCCGCTCCTTTGCTCTGCACCTCAACCGGAATCCCGACTGGACACCAAAGAACTGGGACGAAGCTGCCTTACCGCCCGAATGGATCGGGTTGGCGGCACCGTTGGCGCTTACCTCGCACCCAGATGTCGTTCAACCGGAGTCCGAAGACGTATTGCGGGAAATCGCTGCTGGCATTCCTGCTTCAGCCGAGATGCGCATCGAGCGCCGGCCGCCAGGCCAGCTCGTCGATGAGAACACCGAAACTGTCGTCGTCGTAGCCCAGTCACCGCTGAAGAAAGCGGTCCGGGCATTCTTCACCGAGGCAGCAGAAAGTTCTGAATGGATCTCTGCGCGGCGCTGGTGGCTTGAGCACCCTTCGATCACCACCGGCATCGGCGAAGACATCTGGTTGCTCCGCTTGGTTTCAGAAGATGAGCGGGAAGGCCGAGCCGGCCACTGGAGCTTCCGCCGGGTCGAGCACTCACACCCGGTCTTCGATGGGAATGTTCTGATTCACGACGTCCTTGCTTCACGCAAGGGGGTCTAAATTTATGCTTGATCAAACACTCGCCCAGTTGATGCAGCGCCTTCTTGAAAAAGGGGCAACCTCAACGCCCTTAGGTACTACTGCTCGCCGCCTACAGAACGATCTTGGCATAGGGAGAGTTCAGGGGAAAACGCTATATTTGTGCGACCGCGATCAGCAAGAGATGCGCGAGTTGTTACTGGCGAGGGGATATTGTTTAACGCCTGTCTCCTTAAAAGACATGTCCCGCAGCGACCGATTGGCCACAGCCTCTCCCAATGAGAAGGCTGGCGGTGGCCCATTAAAAACAGGACGAGTATCCATTAAAGCGTTGCCCGGCAAGACGCTTAATGTCGCCGATCAATCTCTATCGCTGCCTGATTGTTGCCATGTCGATATTGACTGGCGAAAGATCACAAACAGCATAAGACATGACTCGATCATGCTGGTTGAGAACTACGAGGTATTTGATCAGCTTCATGAGCTGACTTTCGAGCTTCCTGATAACTGTAAAAACCCGCTCGTTATCTATCGTGGGGACAAGACGGAAAGCAGACTTAACAACGTTAAAGCTTTTATCGATGCGAGCGACCTCCCCGTGCTTGCATTCGTCGACATCGACCCGAAGGGATTGCATATTGCCGTTGGTTGCCCTCGCCTACAGGGCATTGTGGCCCCTGATTATGCTGACTTGAATGCCACACTGGATTCGCCAGCAACTGCAAGACACGATCTCTATAAACTTCAGCTACCAGGCGTGGACGACTATCTGCGATCTATTGCCGAAGACTCACCTATTTCAGCCCTTTGGAAACTTCTGCAGCAGCATCGCGCCGGAGTCGTCCAAGAACGCTGGCTTGTGGCTGGATTCAAGCTCGTTCTTTGGTGTGGCAACCGACACTGCAAGGTTTGACGTTACCCCCAGTCGGTAAGGAGTTCGGCCGAAGCGGAGGTTTCGCTTGCCATTTTCCATGGCTGCTTTGCAATGATTGCTGCCGGTAGAAGTCGGGGCTTAGGCATCGGCCATTTGACCGGCAATCGGACGATTGCTACTTCGCTGGCAAGTGCCGCTCCGCACCAATGATAGTCAGGGACTTGGACCCACGTGTCATTGCGACATACAAATCCTTGGCGTCCAGGGCATCTGCATCAAGGATTACAGCATGATCGTACTCCAGCCCCTTCACCAATAGCGTTGTGCCAATGAGCTTGCGATGGCTGATCGGCCGTCCCGTGTGCCTCATGTCGCGCTGATACAAGTTCGCTGCCTCCGTCAGAGTCGCTCCTGCCCCATCGATGTGAATCTTCAACACGTTGAGGAAGCGATACAGGAGATCACGACGGTAGGCAGAAGTCTCAGGGTTGGCCTTTAACGCCAAGAAGAAGGCCTTCAAGTGAGCACTTGTCGGGCTGTTCAGATAGGCATTTGCAGCATGCAGGAGCAAGGGGTACTTGGTCACTTTGCTTTGCTTCGCCACCTCACCCTTTTGAGTGCCGGCCATCAGAGCCTTCGCAACACCAGTGAAGCACTTCTTGGCAAACTCCACCGCCAGAAGGAAGCCAGCCTTGGTTGTCTCGGCCGCAACGAGTTTTTTGACGAACGAGTGAAGCACCTTGCCTTCAACTTCTTCGATGGAAGAGAAACGACCAGCCAAGCGCAGGGCCAGATCGTGAGTCATATTCTTTGACTTTTGATCACCGCCATGCAGTGCAATCACGCTGTCGTTGTGTCCCAGTAGCCCCATGAGTGAATTGTACTGTTTGGCTGCAAGGAATTCGGGGGTTGTATAAGCACGTTTGACACACTCAGGTAGACCGTTCAGAAGATCGATCTTCTGGCCCTGCTCCAGTGTTTCCCTCGCCTTCTTGAGCCAAGCTCCAAGCTTCGGATCGCCAGTCGATTTCCAGCGCCACGGCGTCTCTAGCTGACCGAGACACGTAAAGGTCGGATAGACACTCACAGCCCAGTCGACGGGCTTTCCTTCGTCACCGCCAAAGTCAAATATGGCCTGCATAGGATCGCCCAAAATTCGGCAGGGCAAGAACTCAGCGATGGCACAGACTAGGGAATGCTGCAGATCGGAGCAGTCTTGATACTCGTCCACATAGACGCCGGCATAGGTGGCAGCAACAACGCGGCGAACAAACTGCTTCCCCAGCAACCCTGAACAACTCTCGTAGAGCTTGTTCCACTGCTTGTTGGTGGGGTGCTCCACCTTCCACCCAGAAGTCTTCGGATAAGCCAGACAGAGTCGCAGTGACCAACTCGCAATCGTATCAATCTGATACATGAAGGACGGCACACCGAGGGCGGTCATCTTGGACTTAATGGAGTTCACGCCCGCAAACGTGTGAGTCAAGATCAGTTGCCTCTTGGTGGCAGCTTTCACTGCCATGGCGATGAGGTGCGTCTTGCCGTAGCCGGCAGGCGCAATCACGTACCCCTTTGTAGTGAAGTCGTTGAGTTTGAACGCCAGTTCCTCAGACATGCTCGGCCCAAGTCCAAAGCTTGGCAAGCTTGGTGGCTATGTCCTTCTTTGCAAAACCAGCATCATCGAATGCAGGGCTGATAGCCTGCACCCACAAGTCCCCTCGTGTGATGTCCTTGAACCAGTCACACCCCTTGGCAGCTCTCCCGATGGCAACCCTCAGCTCCGGACTTTCCACCCAGTTCCCCACGTCGTCATCAAGTGGCTTCTGATACTTGGAGCGCACGTTGTCGTAGACGGCCAGGCTTGGAACGGTTTGAGCGAGTTTCACGCTTGCGATAACGCTGAACCATGGCAAGTCCTGAAACGCTCTTTCCTCCAACGAGAGCTTGTCTGTCCACACTTGAACCGAAATGCCCTTGCCTTCCAGTTCCGCTTCATGGGCAGGAGAAAACTGCTTTTCGGCGTCCCCATCAGCAACAACGCAGACTTCGTAGCCGAGCAGATTGAGGGCTTCAGCCAATGCTTTGATCTTGCTCGCTCCACCTGCATTCAACAAGGAAACGCCGTGATACGAGAATGGATCTTTGCCCTTTCCGACTTGGTAGTCGTCGTAGCCCCTCAAAAACCCGACCTCGGTAGCTCCCTCACAGACGACGACTTTCTTTGACAAGAACGCTTCAGCACTGGACCGAATCTTCCCCTGCGCCTCATGAGCCACCAACCCTTCACAGTAAGCAGGAATGACTCGTACAACACCTGCTTTGCTGTGGACGATATAGAGATCATTGACGGTCAACTCTCGCAGGACTGTGGGTGAGTGCGTGGTGAGGAAGTATTGGCCTCGTTTGTCCTCTCTGACCTGCTTGATCAGGCGAGTGATTCGATGCGGTTCCAAGCCGAACTCCACTTCGTCAAACAAGGTGATGTGCCCCTCTCCCAGACCCATTTGCTGAATGCCACACAGCAGCATTCGCCTCGACCCAAGGCCCAACTGACGCAGCGGAATGTCCCCGTCGTGGAGAACCAAACCACCCACCTTCAGGTTGATCGAGGACAGGTCAAGATGAGCTTTATAGGCATCCAGAACGGGGACACCCAACCGCTTCGCAATGCCCTCCGACTTCTCTGCCGCTGCATCAAAGTTTTTAAGGGAAATAGGCCGATTGGCGTCCAATGAGGCTCTGGCCGTTCTGGATGCGTTTGACAGAAGCTCGTTTAGGCTTTGTGCCTCGGTGAGCTTCGCCAGTGCTGTGCCTGTAGCCCACGAAAGCTGCCTCTCGCTGTAGGCACCAATAAGGCCAACGCTGACCTTGTTCCTGTCGCCCTGTTTGAAGGGAACACCGTCAGGGTTTCGATCACAGATCGCCATCCATTTGGGCTCAAGATCCTTGTCGACCGTAAGCCGAACAGTCAAGACGCTCTCAAGGTGGTCTTCAGGCTCGTCGGTGAGATTGAGAGCTTCTGTATCCCAGCCCCGGAGGTAATTGCCGTACTTGTCCAGCGAGCAGAACTCTTCTGACAGTTCGCCAATGGTGACTTCAATGACGATTGAATTTGCAACCTTGCACTGGTGAAAATCAGAGTCGCTGAGGGTCAGATTCCATTGAGGATGGAAGGCAAATTTAATGGCCTCCAAGATGGTGGACTTGGAAGAATCACCTTTGCCAATCAAGCAGAAGACATCGGCCTTGGGAAGATTCCAGTTAAGCTCTTTCACCCCACGAAAGTTTCTGATGTTTATTTTTCTGATTTTCACCGAGCCAAGTCCTTTGTAACCAAATCAATTTGGCCGC
>ERZ1645187.330-NODE-330-length-46003-cov-11.011796_pt1 | contig 46003 bp, 37 predicted proteins | sample MGYA00575352_ERZ1645187 | MGnify/ENA primary metagenome ERZ1645187 (study PRJEB40837, sample SAMN11349314) | freshwater sediment metagenome | isolation source: river sediment | host: Sediment | place: India: Wazaribad , New Delhi | collected 2017-02-21 ... | reverse complement strand
CCTCGGGCAGCGTCACGTCGCCGGTCACGTCCGTCGTGCGGAAGTAGAACTGCGGGCGATAGCCCTTGAAGAACGGGGTGTGGCGGCCGCCTTCTTCCTTGCTCAGCACGTACACGCTCGCCTTGAACTTCTTGTGCGGGGTGATCGTGCCGGGCTTGGCCAGCACCTGGCCGCGCTCCACGTCTTCCTTCTTCGTGCCGCGCAGCAGCGCGCCGATGTTGTCGCCGGCCTGGCCCTGGTCCAGCAGCTTGCGGAACATTTCCACGCCCGTCACGACCGTCTTCTGCGTCGGCCGCAGACCCACGATTTCGATGTCTTCGCCGACCTTGACGATGCCGCGCTCCACGCGACCGGTCACCACCGTGCCGCGACCTTCGATCGAGAACACGTCTTCGATCGGCATGAGGAAGGGCAGGTCCAAGGGGCGCGTCGGCTCCGGAACGAACGTGTCGATCGCGTCCATCAGCTCCTGGATGCACTTGCAATCTTCGCTGTTCGGATCGGTCGACTGCAGCGCCTTCAGCGCGCTGCCGCGGATGATCGGGGTCGAGTCGCCGGGGAATTCGTACTTGTTCAGCAGCTCGCGGATTTCCATCTCGACGAGGTCCAGCAGTTCCGGATCGTCCACCGTGTCCACCTTGTTCAGGAAGACGACGATCGCGGGCACGCCCACCTGGCGGGCCAGCAGGATGTGTTCGCGCGTCTGGGGCATCGGGCCGTCGGAAGCGCTGACCACGAGGATCGCGCCGTCCATCTGCGCCGCGCCGGTGATCATGTTCTTGACGTAGTCCGCGTGGCCGGGGCAGTCGACGTGGGCGTAGTGCCGGTTCGCCGTCTGGTATTCCACGTGCGAGGTCGCGATCGTCAAGATCTTCGTCTTGTCGCGGCGGCCCTGGGACTCGGAGGCCTTCGCCACCTGGTCGTAGCTGATGTAGTTCGCCAAGCCCTTCAGGCTCTGCGTGTAGGTGATCGCCGCCGTCAGCGTCGTTTTGCCGTGGTCGACGTGGCCGATCGTGCCGACGTTGACGTGGGGCTTGGTCCGTTCGAATTTATCTTTGGCCATGGGTGGTCTCCCTGTTCTTTCTTTTTTAAATTTCCGCGCCGTCGCCGGCGCCTTTCCCTTTCAAATCCGTCTTCGATCTGGAGCCTGCGAGCGGGATTGAACCGCTGACCTCGTCCTTACCAAGGACGTGCTCTGCCAACTGAGCTACACAGGCACGTCGCTTCCTGCTCCCGCCGTCCCAAGCAAATCGGCACAAGATAATACGCGACCGAACCTAGGGTTTCCCGTTGAGGCTCGGAAAGCGCTAAATACCTTGTGTCAACTTAGGTTTACGGCATTCGGGAACGTTTACCGACACTCCAAAATGCTCGGCGCATCATACCTGTCGACGACCCCACGTCAACGTTTTTCGGAAAAATTTTTCGTTTTTCCGCTTTTCCCCCCGCCGTTGGGCCCCGAAACGGGTCCCCGGCGGAAAAATCGCGGCACGCCTACTTCGCGTGGACCTTGTACTTGCCGGGTCCCTTGTCGCTGATCCGGAAGCCCGTCGCGTTGCGGTCGCAGCCCAAGTCGAAATCCTGCTTGTCGCCCTTGTTGAACTGCCGGGCCACGCGGAATTCCGTTTTCGCCGCGCCTTCGCGCACCCACAGGGTCATCACGATCACGGAGCCTTCCGTGCATTCGATCTGCACGGTGCGGATCGTGCGGTTCACCGCCAGTTCCCGCGCTTCCGTCTTGTCCGTCGCCGCGATCTCCGCCACCGTCTTCCATTTCGCCTCCGCCAGAGTCGTCCCCAGCGCCAAAATCGCCATCGCCAGAATCCATTTCTTCATGTTGTTCTCTCTTTCGGGCGGTCCGCCCTGAATTTGGTGAAGGAAAGACTAGCACGTCGTCTGCGCGCGATCAATCCATCCCTGCCGCGCTTTTCGCTGGCCTCCCGGCCCCGGTTTGCGCCATAAAGAGCCCCCATGAAGAAATCCAAGCACGCGCCGCCTCCCGTCCGCCCCCTCTACGCCCTGCTCCTCGTCGCGGCCGCCGGGCTCCTCTGGCTCCTCGCCCAGCCCCGGCCCGGCCTGCGCGTCGAGCGCCTGCAGCCCGTCCTCGCGCCCGAAAAGGGAGCCCCCGCCCCGCGCGTTCCCGACCGCATCCGCGTCGCCACCTACAATCTCGAGCATTTCACCGATGGCCGCAACGACGGTCCCGAACGCACGCCCGAGGTCTTCATGACCCATGCCCGCGACGCCGCCGCCATCATCGCCGAGGTCGATCCCGACGTCCTCGTTCTCCAAGAAGTTGAAAACGGCCGGACCTTGGAATTCCTCAACGACCAGTTCGATCGCCCCTACGACTACGTCTACATTTCCAAGCTGCGCCAGACCTCCGGCGAAAACGAGCGGCTCAACCTCGCCCTTCTCTCCCGCCTGCGCCCCCACAACGTCCGCCAGCTCGGTTTCTACAACCTCGGCGGCAAAGGCCGCCCCGCGCGCGGTTCCCTCGCCGCCGAATTCGACCTCGACGACGACTCCGCCCTCCTCGTCTACGACATCCACCTCAAATCCAACTACGGCGAAATGCCCCGCAACCAGGCCCAGCGGGCCATCGCCCTCCACCAGATCGCCGCCGACGCCGTCGCGGAAAAACTCCAGAACGATCCCTTCCCCACCTCCGTCCTGATCCTCGGCGACACCAACGTCGATCCCGACACCGAGGCCTTCGCCGACGACCCGTCCCTCGAGCCCCTCGCCGGATCCTACGTCGATCTCTGGCGCGGACGCCCCATCGAGGAGCGCACCACGATCCCGACGCGCCAACCCGGCGAAACCGGCGATCCCCTGCTGGTATTCCCGCCTTCCGCGTTCGACCGCATCTTCGCCTCGAAAAATCTCGCGGCCGGCGGCCCGTGGCGCGTTTCCCCGCCCCAAACCGTCCAGAGGGGCACCGACACCGCCAACAATCTCACGCAGCCCGGAATCAACGGACACGTCTCCGACCACCACATCGCCTATGTCGACCTGACCCGCGCCCCGCGCTGACGGCGGCGGCGACGATTTTTCCGCTGCGTTTCCATGCCGTGGAAAAAGGCTTCAAAACGGCCGTTTTGAGCCTCCAAAAGGCAAAAATGGCCTAAAAACGGCCGTTTTTCGGCTTAAAATGCCTGTTTTTGGCGAATTTTTCCGGTTTTACGGCAAAATCGGGTTTTCCGCTTCTGGGGCGGGTCAAAACCTTGGCACAGACCGTGTTTTACGGCACTTGGACGTCGACCCGGTAGTGGTGGGACTCGGCGGGATTCGTCTCGACCAGCGAGCGCATGCCATCGAGGCCAGGTAGGTTGGTTTGTCCCGCGACGGGCTGCCAGTCCGGAACCGCGAGGTTGGTCGTCCTCTCGAGGCTGTAACGGCGTTCCGCGGAAGAATCGACCCACACCTCGGCCGTGGCGGCGCGGTTCGAAACGGCTTCGATCCGGAAATACGAATCGCCGTCGGTCGGATCCGTGTCGGCGATCCATTCGCCGGCGTTGTCGAAAGGATCCTCGTCCACGTTGTTCGTCGGTCCGGCGTCGGGATTGCCGATGCCGAAGTGGTCCACTTGCCAGTCGTCCGGCAGGCCGTCGCCGGCGTAGACGTCGAAGTCGTCCGTGCCCACGTTGCGCACGAGGAAGCTGCCCGAGCCGGCCACGCCGGCATAGGTCCCGGTCGCGACGGCCACGGTATCCTCGTAAACGTTCGCGGCGGTCGCGACGCCGGCGGTCGAGACGTCCGCCAGCGGAAAGACCGGCGGCGTCCAATTCACTTCGTCGCCCGCCACCGCCAGCGCGGTGTCGTCGTCCAGCGTGGCCACGCCGGCGAGCGGCTGGCTGGCGCCTTCGTCCAGTTCGTCGGCTTCCGGCACCACGGCGAACGCCGCGGCATCGGCGAGTTGGCCGACGTAGCCGTGCCGCGCGACGGTCTCCGGCGCGGCGGCCGACGAGATGCCGACGGCGCCGCCGACGCTTTGGTCGGCCGCGTAGTTCGCGCTGGAAGCCGGCGCCCCGCCGGCGTCCACGGCCTGCAGCGCGGTCGTGGCCGCGCCGGCCAAGCCGGCGGCCAGGAGGCCGGCGATCCAGATGGCTGCGATCCGTTTCATGGTCCGGTTCCCCGTCCGCCTACTGCGGCAGCCGCTCCATCAGCAAATCCACCTTGCGTTCCAGTTCCGCCACGCGCGCCTTGAGGGCCCGGTTTTCTTGATACAGGCCCTGGATGGCCGCCAGCGCCACGCCGTCGAGATCGGCGCCGTCGAGGCCCTTTTCGTCGCGGCCCAGATCGAACGCCGCGTGGAAGTCCTGCGCCATCGGGCCGACGTGCCGCGCGTCGTAGCCCTTGTAGCGCCACCACGACAGCGGCAGCGCCGCCACCTTCTCCAGCACCGCGGCCACGTCCACGTCTTCGAAGCCTTCCTTCTGCTCCCGATCGCTGAGGATCGTCCACGAGGCGTCGCCCGGCACCCAGGAGGCATGGTTGGCGCCGTTCACGAACCGCACGCCGTTCTGGCAGCGGAACGACACCTGGTTCGACGTCGTCGCGCCGAAGTCCGCGTTCTGCGCGTCGGCCCAGACGAACGAGCCGACGTAGCCGGCTTTCGCCCGCCGGCCCGCCGCCAGGGCATACGCGGCGTTGTTCGACACCGTGCAGGAACTGCCGCCGGGAATGACGCCGTAGTTCGCGTCCGTCCCGATCGCGTTCGCGCCGCCGCCGCCGATCGCGGCCGCCAGGGTGGAGTCGCCGATCCCGTTCGCGGCGCCGCCGGCGATCACGCCGTACAACGAATTGGATTCGACGACGTTGAGATATCCGCCGCCCACGACGCCGTAAGCCGAGTTGGTTTCGATCACGTTGTTGTAGCCGCCGCCCACGACGCCGTAATACGAATTCGTTTCGATCACGTTGTAGTAGCCGCCGCCCACGACGCCGCCCGACGTCTGAATGGCGTTGAAGTAGCCGCCGCCGACGGCGCCGCCCGACGCCTGGACGACGTTGCTGTAGCCGCCGCCGATGCAGGCATGGTTGGCGGAGGCCTGGATCTGGTTGCGGCTGCCGCCGCCCACGACGCTGGAATCCGCATCCGCCAGGATCGCGTTGCTCACGCCGCCGCCGATCACGGCATGTCCGGCATTGGTCTGGATCGCGTTGCGGTAGCCGCCGCCGATCACGCCGCTGTCCGCGTTCGTCTGCAGGGCGTTGTAATACCCGCCGCCGATGAACCCCTGGGAACACTCCTCGGTGATTTTGTTGCCCACCCCGCCGCCGATGGCCGAGTAGGCGGACGCCTGCCCGATGCCGTTGAACCGGCCTCCGCCGATGGCGGCATCCGGGGCGGCCGGCCCGATTTCGTTGTACGCGCCGCCGCCGATCGCGCTTTCGTCGGATCCCTGGTCGATGGCGTTCAGGGATCCGCCGGCGATCGTCGAATACTCGCACGCGGTTCCGATCGCGTTCCGGTCCCCGCCTCCCAGGACGCTCCGGACGGAATTGGACTCGATCGCGTTTTGGTATCCGCCGGCCACCACGCCGTAACTCGAGCCGGCGCCGACCGCGTTGCTCGCGCCGCCGCCGATGACGCCGTACGGAGCTTGCGCGCCGAATTGGTTGTTCCGCCCGCCCGCGATCACGCTGTTGGACGCCGTCGGACCGATCGCGTTGTACAGGCCCCCGCCCACCACGCCGTATTGCGCGCCGGTCCAGACCACGTTGCCGTAGCCGCCGGCGACTCTCCCCCCGGCCGCGTTGGTCTGCACGACGTTGTAGCTGCCGCCGCCGATGCACGCATACGTCGCGCCGGTCTGGATGAGGTTCCGGAAACCGCCCGCCACGGCGACGTAGGCCGCCCGGTTTTCGACCCGATTCTCGCCGCCCCCGCCGATCATGCTGGTATACGAATTGCTTTCGATCACGTTGGCACCGCCGCCGCCGATCGTGTTCAAGTGCGCGCCAGACTGGATGGCGTTGGCGTTGCCGCCGGCGATCGTCGCATAATTGGCGTTGACGCCGATCGAATTGCGGTTGCCGCCGCCGAGCGTGCCGGCCACCGAGGCGGAACCGATCCAGTTGCTCTGGCCGCCGCCGATGGTGCCGAAGACGGCGGTCACGTCCACCGTGTTCCGCGCCCCGCCGGCGATGGTTCCGTGGTCGGCGTTGGTTTGGACCCGATTCGCCGAACCGCCGCCGATGGCGGCGAACGAGGCCAGGGCCTGGTTCGGGCCGTAGCCCAGGAACCCGGCGCCCGAAGCGCCGCCGCCGGCGACCGTCGCGCCGGAAACGGTCGCCACGTTGCCGGAATAGCCGGCCACCCAGCGCGGCGTTTCCGGATCCGGCTCGATCCGCAGCGCGCGCTGGCCGGCGACCTTGACCTCCAGCGCCTGGCCGTCCGTCGTGCCTAGGAAATGCGTCCCCGGCGTCGTCCCCGCGTTGCCGTCCGCCTTCCAGAACGTGTTGGAAAACGTGGCGACGTTCAAATCCGCGGCCAACAGCGTGCCGTCCGCCACTTTGTCGCCGAACACCGCGTTGTTGGCGATCTTCTCGCCGGTCACCGCGCCGTTCGCCAGATCCGCGTTGCCCACCCCGCCGTCCTCGATCGTCGCGCTCGTGACCGCTTCTTCCGCGATCTTGCTGCCGATCACGATGCCGTCGTCCAGATCGTCGGTGCCGATCGTTCCGTCCTGGATGCCCGCGCTGGTCACCGCTTCTTCCGCGATTTTGCCGCGGGTCACTGCGCCATCCGCCAGTTGCGCCGTGTCCACGGCGCCGGCCGCGACGGCGCCGGCCATCAGCGCATAGCCCGCCGCGCCGATCCGCATGTCGGGGATTAACTGCTGCGATCCGTGCGCGCCGTCGTCGAACCAGACCCGCAGGCGCACGTCCGCGTTCGTGAAAACGTCCGGCGGCAGCGCGGCCATGTCCGCCACGTCCGGATCGCCCAACGCCACCGCGTAGAGCCCCTTGGCCACCGCCAGCGAAACCGGCGCCCCGTTCGTCCAATACGTCTCGTAGACGACGTCGCTCGGCGGCGCATCGATCGCCACGGCGGGCGCGGACACGTAGCCGCTGCCCGCGTTGTCCACCACGACGTTCGTCACGGCTCCGCCGCCGATCTGTACATGCCCGGCCGCGCCCGAGCCGCCGCCGCCGCTGAAGCTCACGGAGGGCACGTCCACGTAACCGGCCCCGCCGTCGTCCACCGTCACCGACGTCACGAATCCAGCCGTCAGGTGGGCCGTCGCCGTCGCTTGCCGCGACAGATCCGTGCCGCCGTCCACCAGGGCGAACTGGAACAGGCCCGTGCCGTTGAAATTCGTCCCGTCCACCGTCACTCGGCCCTGATAGTTGATCAGCGCCGGCACTTGCGCCCACCCGGCACTGGCCCATACCGCCGCCGCCACTCCCATCCGCCCCAGAAATTTTACCATCCTGCTCATGACCGATCCTCCTACCGTGCCGCATGCATACGAACGTCAGGAACTTTGTTAAAGAATGATTTAGATTGTCAAGTGTCATGCGCGACAATAGAGAGGGTTTCTCCCTGTCCCTTGGTTTGTCCATTCGGACGCCTGATCTCCTAATTCGCCCCTCCGCAGGAAATTCGCACGGCGAACCGGCGTCTTTTTGACGACGGATTTTTGCAATCTCTCCTATGTCAGTTTAGATTGCCGCCCATGAAGCTTGCCTCCCATCTGGGAACTTCGCCGGTCCGCACGGATGCGCCGGCCAAGGTCCGCGGCGCGCTCCGCTTCACCGACGATCTCGTCCGCCCGGGCACGCTGCACGCCGCGGTTCTGTTCAGCCCCCTCGCCCACGCGGAAATCCGGAAGATCGAAATTGCCGCCGCCGCAACCGCCCCCGGCGTGCGCGGGGTCTTCACCGGCGCCGACTGGCCGGAAATCCTGATCGGGCTGTACATGGGCGACAAGCCACCGTTGGCGCGCGGCCGGGTGCGCTACCACGGCGAGCCCGTCGTCGTCGCCGTCGCGGACGACGAAGCCGCCGCGCTGAACGCCCTGCGGCTCGTGAAAGTCGAATACGCCCCGCTGCCCGCCCTCGGCAGTCCGCGCGCGGCGCTCGCGCCCGGCGCGCCCGTCCTGCATCCCGAGATGGCCCGCTACGCCCGCATTCCCGACGTCCTCCCCGAGCCCGGCACCAACGTCGCCAACCGCACAAAGATCCGCAAAGGCGATCCTGACCGGGCTTTCGCCGAAGCCGACGTCGTCGTGGCCGGCGAGTTTTCGTTCCCGCCGGGCGACCACGTGGCCATGGAGCCGCGCGTGGCCATCGCGGAATACGGCGCCGACGGCCGCCTCGAAATCGACAGCTCCACGCAATCGCCGTTCGAGGTGCGCAATCTCCTCGCCCGCGCGCTGGGCCTGCCCGAACGGCGGATCGTCGTGCGCGCCGGGCCCATCGGCGGGGGCTTCGGCGGCAAGGCGGGCATCATGCTCGAACCCCTCGCCGCCTTGCTGGCCATGCGCTTCCCCGGCCGCCCGCTGCGTCTCGCCAACACCCGCGAGGCAGATCTGCTCTCCAGTCCCGGCCGGCCCGGCCTGCAGGCGCGCGTAAAACTCGCCGCGCGCGCCGACGGTACCTTGCTCGCGGCCGAGATCGAATTCCTTTTCGACTCCGGCGGCTATGCGGATTACGCGGTCAACGTTTCGCGCGCGGCGGCGATCTCCTGCACCGGGCCGTACAACGTCCCGAACGTGAAGACCGATTCCCTCTGCGTCTACACGAACCACCCTTTCGCCACCGCGTTCCGCGGCTTCGGCCACATCGAATTGTCCTATGCCACCGAGCGCGCGATGGATCTGCTCGCCGAACGCCTGCAGATGGATCCCGCCGACCTGCGCCGGAAAAACCTCATCCGCCAAGGCGATCTCACGCCCACCGGCGCGCCGATGGACGAAAACACCGGCGACCTGCCGGCCTGCCTCGCGAAGGTGCGCGCACGTCTCGCTTGGGATGCCAAGCCGCATCGCCGGACGATGCCCGACGGCAAGATCCGGGCCAAAGGCATTTCCTGCTTCTGGAAGGCGCCGGCGATCCCGACCTTCACCGACGCCGGCGCGGTGCTGTATTTCGCCGACGACGGCAGCGCCACGCTCGCCACCGGCGTCATCGAAATCGGCCAGGGCGCACACGAAGGCCTGCGCATGCTGGTGGCCGAAGCGCTGCAGACCGATCTGGAGCGCGTCCACGTCACGCGCGCGGTGGATACCGACCGCTCGCCGCACGACTGGGCCACCGCCGCCAGCCGCTCGCTCTTCATGGCCGGCCGCGCCGCGCTCGACGCCGTCGCCGACGCCGTCGCGCAGATCCGGCGCACGGCCGCCGTTGCTTTGAATTGCGCCGTCGAAGATCTCGACGTCGCCGGCGGCCGCGTGTTCGTGCGCGCCGAACCGGCCCGTTTCCTGCCGCTGGAGAAAGTCGTCCTCGGCTACGTCTATCCCAACGGCAACGCCATCGGCGGGCCTGTCATCGGCCGCGGCGGATACATCACCCCCGATCTGACCGGCCTCGATCCCGCCACCGGCGCCGGCAAGCCGTGGCTGGAATGGACGCTGGGGGCCGAGGGCGTCGAGGTGGAGATCGATCCGGCCGACGGCGGAATCCGCGTGCTGAAGGCGGCCTGCTGCATGGATGTCGGCAAGGTCGTGCATCCCGCCCTCGCCCGCGGGCAAGTCGTCGGCGCCATGGCCATGGGCATCGGCTATTCGCTCAGCGAAGGCTTCGTCTTCGATGCCCGCCAGGTCGTGCAAAACGGCTCCCTGCGCGACTACAAGATCCTGCGCTACGGCGAAGACCCGGAATATTTCGTCGATTTCGTGGAAACGCCGCAGCAGGACGGCCCCTATGGCCTGCGCGGCCTGGGCGAGCAAGGCATCGTCGGCATGCCCGGGTGCCTCGCCCAAGCCGTGTCCCTCGCCGTCGGCGCGCAAATGACGGAGCTGCCCATGACCCCCGAAACCATCTGGAAAAAATCGCGGGAGGCCGCGCGATGATCGCCGCCGACATCCGCTATCTCCTGCCCGACACCGCCGAAGAGGCCGTGGACGCCTGGCGCCGCCTCGACGGCGCGCGCTATCTCGCCGGCGGCACCGAAATCGCCACCGCCGCGCGCCGCACCGCCGCCTACGACCTGCGCACCGTCATCGACGTCAAGCGCATCCCGGAAGCCCACGTCCACGAGATCCGCGGCGACTGCTTCCGCCTCGGCGCCGCGCTGGCGCTCTCCGACGTCGCGGCGGGCGACGCCTTCCCGCTGCTCACCGCGGTACTGCGCGGCATCGCCGACCGCACCGTCCGCAACCGCCTCACCCTCGGCGGCAATCTCGCCGGCCTGCTGCCCTACCGCGAGGCCGCGCTGCCGCTGCTGCTGGCCGACGCGACCGTCCTGACGATCGCTCCCGGCCCGGGCGACGCCCCGCCGGTGCGCCAGGAACGCCCCCTGCGCGCGATCTTCGACAAGCGCCTCGTCCTGGCCCCCGGCGAACTCGTGCTGTCGTTCTGCGTGCCCCTCGACGCGGCCGAATGGATTTGGAGCCACCACCGCCGCACGCGCACCGGCGAAGTCGACTATCCGCTCGCCGCCGTCGCGCTGGTCCACGACGGCGCCGGCATTCGGTTCGCCGTTTCCGGCGTCCACCCGTATCCGTTCCGCGCCGACGCCGTCGACGCCGCGCTTTCCAAGGACGGCGCCGACGCCATCCCGACCGTGCTGGAGGCGCTCGGCCCGTTGCGCGCCGACGCGCGCGCCTCGCTGGAATATCGCGTCGCCCTGCTGAAGAACATGATCCGCGCCGGGCTGGAGGAACTGGCATGAAAGAACGGTCCGGCATCGCGGAAATCATCCTGCGCGTCAACGGCGAGGAACGCCGCGTCGCCGTGCGCCCCGGCGACACCTTGCTGCGCGTCCTGCGCGAAAAGCTGGGGCTGACCGGCGCCAAATGCGGCTGCGAGAACGGCGACTGCGGGGCCTGCACCGTCCTCCTCGACGGCAAGCCCGTGAAGTCCTGCATGATCCTGGCCGTCGAATGCGAAGATGTCGCGATCACCACCATCGAAGGCCTGCGCGACCATCCCGTCCAGCGGGCGTTCGCCGAAGAAAACGGCTTCCAGTGCGGCTTCTGCACCCCCGGCATGATCCTCAACGCCGCCGCCCTCGTGGAAGCCCATCCCGAACACGACGACATGGTCGACCGCGAATGGATGCAGAGCAACCTCTGCCGCTGCACCGGCTACGAAGGCATCCGCAACGCCCTCGCCGCCGCCCGCAAGACGCTCCGCGCCGGCGGCTGATCGCCCCCGGCAAAAACGTCGATTCGCCGCATTCGTCCTTGCGGCAGGTTTCCGTTCCGTGGAAAATTCGCGCATGAAACGTTTGGGGCTCCACCTGGGAAGTGCGCTGTTGCTCCTGCTGTCCGGACCCGCTGCCCGCGGCGCCACGCGGTACGTCGATGCGGCCAACGCCACGCCGCTCGCGCCGTACGACAGCTGGAACAAAGCCGCCCGCAAGATCCAGGATGCCGTGGACGCCTGCGCCGACGGCGACCTCGTGCTGGTCACCAACGGCACCTATGCATCCATCGTCCTCGGCGCCAACCGCGTCGAGATCGACAAGGCCATCGCCGTGCGGAGCGTGAACGGGCCGGCCGTCACGACCATCGCGGGAGGGCTGGGCGTCCGCTGCGCCTGGATCGCCAGCAACGCCGTGCTGGCGGGTTTCACACTGGCCGACGGGCAGACCCGGACCACCGGCGATCTGGTGGCCGACCAGTGCGGCGGCGGCGCGTGGATCCAAACCAACGGGGTGTTGACCAATTGCGTCGTGACGGGTTGCTCCGCCACCGCCGACGGCGGCGGAATCTACGGCGGCTGCGCCGCGAACTGCGTGCTCAGCAACAACGTCGCCCTGCTCAGCGGCGGCGGCGCGGCGGCGGCCGAACTCGTCGGTTGCCGAGTCGTCGGCAACCGCGCCATGCGAGCCGGCGGCGCCTACGGCGCGATCCTGCGCCAATGCGAGCTGAGCGACAACGTCGCCCGCACCGAAGGCGGCGGCGCCGACGCTTCCCGCCTGTACGACAGCTTCCTGCACCACAACCGCGCCCGCTCCGGAGGCGGCGTCGCCGACTCCCTCCTTTACTCCTGCACCGTCGCGTTCAACGAAGCCGACTACGTCGGCGGCGTATCCGGCTATCTCGACAGCGGAATCTACAACGGCATCGTATTCCACAACCAAGCCCGCATGGGCACGCCTGCGGACGTCGAAACGCCCACGTTCGCCGGCCTGTGCAGTTCCGACGCCGGCCTCGTCGCGCCGCCGCGCCTGGTCGGCATCCGCAACCCGCATCTCCTGCCGGATTCCCCCTGCATCGGCGCCGGCACCAATCTGCCGGGATTCGTCGCCGCGACGGACTTCGACGGCGAACCCCGCCTCGACGGCGACCGGCTCGACCTCGGCTGCGACCAAGTCCACCCCGCTCTCGCGGCCGAACCGCTCGTCGCCGCCATCGTCTGCCCAAGCACCCCGGTCGTCGCCGGCACCGAACGGGTTTTCCTCTCCGACGTCCGCGGTTCGGCCACCGCCATCGTCTGGCAGGTGGACGGCGGGTCGTTCGGCGCTACCAACGAAGTCGCCATCTCCTGCCGCAAAGACGTCGCCGCGGACTACGACGTGGTCTTGCGCGCCTGGGACGCCGCCGGCACGACGGCCAGCACCGTCCACGTCCACGTCGTCGCCGGCTTCACGAATTGCGTCTCTCCTGCGGGAACCCACGTCCCGCCGTTCACCAATTGGACCGCCGCCGCCACGGACGTCCAATCCGCCATCGACGCCTGCGCGGCCGGCGGCACCGTTCTCGTCGCCGACGGCGTCTACGGATCGGGCTCGATCGCCTACATCGACGAGTTGACCTCGCGCATTCTCGTTACCAACCAGGTCCATGTCCGTTCGGTGAACGGTCCCGCCGCCGCCATCCTCCAGGGCCGCGGACCCAACGGCCCTCTCGCCATCCGTTGCGCCGTCGTCGAGAGCAATTCCTCCCTCTCCGGTTTCACCCTGACCGACGGCGCCACGCTGGTCCAGCCGCTGGAATACTACGCCTACGACGTCGCCGGCGGCGGCGTCTGGGCCTTCCCCGGGAGCCTCGTCAGCAATTGCGTCATCTCGTCCTGCTCGGCGTCCTATCGCGGCGGCGGTGCCTATGGCGGCACGCTCGTCGATTGCCGGCTCGTCGACAACGCCGGCGACGGCGCCGCCGCCGACGCCGAGCTGATCGATTGCGTCGTTTCCAACAACGCGGCGCGCGGCACCTGGAGCTGCGTCGTCTCCGGAGGAGAAGTCCGCAACAACCGCGACGGCGGCGCCCGCTATGGCTCGCTGACCGACGTGCTCCTGCGCGACAACGCCTGCGCCGGCGACGGCGGCGGCGCCCGGGAGGCCGACCTGGCGCGCTGCGTCGTCGTCGGCAACTCCGCAGAATATGGCGGCGGGCTTTATCTCGGTTCCGCGACGGATTGCGTCGTCGCGAGCAACGTTGCCAGCGCTTCGGGCGGCGGGGCGGCCGGCGCCACCTATCAGAGCGTCGCGCTGCGGCGCTGCACGCTCGCCGGCAATGCCGCCGCCCAAGGCGGCGGCGCCTACCGTGCCGATCTCGACAACTGTTTCGTCGTTTCCAACTCCGCCGCCCTTTTCGGCGGCGGCCTCCGGACTTCGGCGGCGCGCCATTGCGCCTTGCTCGGCAACTCCGCCGGTTCCACCGCCGGCGGCGCCCTCTACGGCACTCTCGACAACTGCACGGTCGCCGTTAATTTCGCCGTGCGGGCCGGAGGCACCTACGGCGGCACCGTCCGCAACTCCATCGTCTTCCACAACCGCGCTGCCAGCGGCGCTTCCAACCACTACCAAACGGTGTTCTTCGATTCGTGCACGGCCCCCGATCCGCTCGGCGCCCGCAACCTCGTGGTCGATCCCGGCCTGGTCTCGATCCGCAATCCCCATCTGCTGGCCGATTCGCCTTGCCGCGGCCGGGGCACGTGGGCCGCCTGGATGGCCGGAACCGCCGATCTCGACGGCGACCCCCTGCCGGCAGCCGACATCGACGTCGGCTGCGACCAATACCGGACCGACTCCGCCGTCGGCCCGCTCGCCATCTCCGCCTCGGCCGCTTATGCCGTCGCGGCCGTCGGGTATCCCCTCGCCTTCCAGTCCGAAATCGACGGAATCCCCGCCGGACTTTCCTGGAACTGGGGCGCGGGAGATCCGGATCGCTCGTCGGGAACCCCGACCCACGCCTTCGACCTCCCGGGCACGTACGACGTGGTGTTGTCCGTTTCCAATTCCACCGCCAGCTGTTGCACCACCGTCCGCGTGGAAGTCGTGGCGCAACCGATCTTCCACGTGGCGACGAACGGCGCCCACGTTCCGCCTTTCGCCGATTGGGCCAATGCCGCCACCAATATGCAAGCCGCCGTCGATCTGGCCGTCGTTCCCGGCAGCCTGATCTGGGTGTCCAACGGCATCTATTCCTCCGGTTCCACCGTCGTCGGCGCCGGAATTCCCAATCGATTGGTGGCCACCAACCCCGTCACCGTCCGCGGATTCCACGGACCGGATTCCACTTGTCTCGCCGGGGCCGGTCCGGCCGGTCCCGCCGCCATCCGCGGCGCCTATCTGGCCAACGGCGCGACGCTGGCCGATTTCACCGTTTCCAACGGCAACACCGCCGTGCTGGGCGACGCCCCGCTCCAGATTTCCGGCGGAGGAATTCTCGCCGAAAACGGCGGCAGCGTCTCCAATTGCGTTGTTCGCGACTGCACGGCGCAAGGCCCCGGCGGCGGGGCGCACGGCGTCCGCCTGCTCGACTCCACGCTCGCCGACAACCGCTCTTTCGCCGACGGCGGCGGCCTGTACTACGGCGAAGCTTCCCGTTGCCTCCTGTCCGGCAACCACGCCTCCGACAACGGCGGCGGGCTCGCGTTTTCCTCCGCCGAACGTTGCGTCGTCCAAGGCAACGAAGCCGGCGGCGGCGGCGGCGGTTTGGAATCCGTCCTCCGCTTTTCCACGCTCTCCTCCAACGCCGCCAGCGATTCCGGCGGCGCCTTGCTGGGCGGCACCGCCCAATCCTGCCGCGTGCTCGACAACCGTTCCGACCAGTACGGCGGCGGGCTTTCCTCCACGTTCGCCTACGCCGGCCAGGCCTATCATTGCCTGTTCGCCGGCAACTCCGCGCCCTTGGGCGGCGCCATGGACGCCAGTTTCCTCGAACACTGCACCGTCGTCGCCAACCATGCCGAAACCTCCGGCGGCGGGATCTACAACGGCGAACTCGACGACTGCATCGTCTACGACAACACCTCCGCCGGCACCGATCCCGACGTGGAATTTTCCGACGAGGAAGACGAATTCAGCTTCTGCTGCGCCCCCGTTCCCCTGCCCGGCACCGGCAATTTCACCAACGCCCCGCTTTTCGCCGACGCCGCCAACCGCGACTACAGCCTTTCCTCCGCTTCGCCTTGCATCGACGCCGGCGCCCCCGGCCTGCTCCCCTGGGATCTCGACGGCCATCCCCGGCCGCTCGACGGCAACGCCGACCTCGTCCCCGCTTGGGACGTCGGCGCCTGCGAGTACGTCTCCGCCGTCGCCGATACCGACGGCGACGGCATGCGCGACGGCGACGAAGACGTCGCCGGCACCGATTCGACGGACCCGGAATCGCTTTTAGCGTTTGTCTCCTACCGCGTCGAAACCGATGCGCTTCGGCTCGCCTGGCCCAGCGTCGCGAATCGCCGCTACTCCGTTTTCCGAGCCCCCGATTTCACCTCCGCCGTCTGGACCGCCGTCGCCGAATGCACCAACCTTCCCGGCACCGGCGGAACCATCGAACGGCCTCTGCCCACCACCCCCGGCGCTCGCGAATCCTTCCGCATCCAGGTTGAACGCGAATCGCCTTGATCTGCCGATTCTCCGCGGCACGGCGATCATGGCGCGCAACGAACGCGATCGTTTCGCGGAACGTCCGCTGCCGTTTGTTTGGCTGGGGAACGTCTTGCCCTCGCCCGGCCCGGCCCCTATCCTGATCCCATGAAACACGCCCATTCGCGAAAAGCCGAATTCGATTTCCGCTGGCCGGCCGCCCCGCTCCACGTCGTCCTCGTCCACCCCGAAATCCCCCCCAACACCGGCAACGTCGCCCGCCTCTGCGCCGCCACCGGCACCCGCTTGCATCTCGTCGAGCCCCTCGGATTCAAGATCACCGACGCCCAGCTCCGCCGCGCCGGCCTCGACTACTGGGACGCCGTCCAGGTGCAGGTTCATCCTTCCTGGGAGGCTTGCCGCGCCGCATTAGGCGCGGCCCGGCTCTTCCTCTACAGCACCGGCAGCTCCCGTCCCTATACCCAGGTCGAATACCGCCCCGGCGACGCCCTCGTGTTCGGCTGCGAAACCAAGGGGTTGCCCGACGACTTGCTCGCCGCCCACGCCGATTCCGTCCGCGGCATCCCCATCCAGACCCAGCACGTCCGCTCCCTCAATCTCTCCAGCGCCGTCGCCATCGTCGTCTACGAAGCCCTGCGCCAGATCGACGCGGGCGGATGACGCCGCCGCGCGCGGCTACTTCCATTCGTCGGTATCGAGCAGCAGCGTCACCGGGCCGTCGTTGACCAGTTCCACCTGCATCGCCGTGCGGAACACGCCCGTTTCCACGACGAAACCCATGTCCCGCAGGCACGCCACGAACCGCTCGTACAGCGGCTCCGCCTGTTCCGGCGGCGCCGCGTCGAGATAGCTCGGGCGGTTCCCCTTCGCCGCGTTCCCGTGCAGCGTGAACTGGCTCACCACGATGAACTTCCCGCCCGGCACCGCCGAGATCGGCAAATTCATCTTCCCCTCCGCGTCGTCGAAAACCCGCAGCTTGGCGACCTTGTCGGCCAGCTTCGCCGCGTCCGCTTCGGTATCCGTCCGGCCGATGCCCAGCAGGATCACCGCCCCCGGCCCGATGCGGCCCGTCGCGCGGCCTTCGCTGCGGACTTCCGCGCTCGCGACCCGCTGGAAGACCGCCTTCACGCCGGACTCAGTTGCCGCCTTGGATCAGCAATTCGATCGAACCGTCGTTCACCGAGGCGCCGTCCAGGTTCCGCACGATCCGCGATTCGTTTTTCATCTGCCGGAAAAGCCCGGACTGCGTGCTGGCGTAGAGTTTGCCCAAGAAACCTGGCAGCGGCAGATGCCCCGCCTTCGCGCCCGTCACGACCAGCTTCGACCCCTTGGGCTTGGCGTAGAACGTGCCCGTGAACGTGAACGGCCCGCGGCCGATCGCCACGAACACTTCCGCCCGGCCGGGGAAGAACCGCGCGCCGACGTCGTCGAGATGGGCGGAAAGTCCGCCGCGCGCAGCCGGCTGCGCCGCCAGCATCTCGCTCAGGTGCGCGTTGATTTCCTTTTCCTCGATCACTTGCGAGGCCGGTAGCCCGCGGTTCAAGGCCTCGACCAGGAGCTCCCCTTTCATGCGGTAGCGCTTGGCGTCCATTTCGTCGCCGGTCGTCCGCGTCATCCGGGCCGGCCAGATCATCAGCAGGACGATCAGCAGCAGCACGAACGCCGCCGCCAGCCGGGCAGCCATGCGGATTTGCTGCTCCACCGTCGGCCCGCTGGCGTCTTTCATGTGCTGCTCGGCCGTTTCGAAATCCAGCCGCGCGCCGCACTTCTTGCAATGCACCACCGGCAACCGGTTCATTTCGCCGCACTTCGTGCAGCGCATCATCAGAATGTTTTCTTCCATGGTCGTCTCCTACTTCGCCGGTTTGGCCGATTTGCCGTCCGCCGGGGCGCTTTCCGTCTTTTTCTCGGTGCTTTTATCCGTTGCATGGGACGCATGCGAGGTTTTCTTGTAGTCCGTCTGGTAGAATCCGGACCCTTTGAACAGGATGCCGGCGCCGCCCGACACCAGGCGCGCCACCTTGCCCCGGCATTTCGGGCAGGTCTTCAACGGCTCCGCCGTGATGGCTTGGAATTTTTCGAACTGGTAGCCGCACTTGCGGCACTCGTACTCATAGGTCGGCATGATCCATCTCCTCGCGGTTCGGGGCGCGTCCTCAGCCGGCGTTTTCCGAACCCAGCCACACTTGGCCGTCTTCGATCTTGGCGGGCAGGGCCGGCAGCGGATCGCGGGCCGGACCCTTCAGCACGGCGCCGTCGGCGGAAAACCGGGCGCGATGGCACGGGCAAACGAACTCGTTGCCGGACACCTCCACCGTGCACCCCCGGTGGGTGCACCGAGCGGACAGCGCGCGGACCCCGTCCGGCGTTTTCACGACGAAGGCGTTGTGCTCCTTCAGGAATTTCGGCTCGCCCTCCGGAAAGTCCGCTTCCGCGCCCACGGCGGTCCAGGCCGCGTCTTCCGCCAGCGCCGGCGGCACGCCCGCCAACGCCAACAATCCCAATACCGCTCCCGAGCGTTTCAGGAACGTGCGGCGATCGCAATCCATGGTCCCGTTTTCGATCATTCGCTTTTTCATGTGTCCTACCCTTCCCGGATTTCGGCCGGCAATTGCGCTTTGAGCGCCGCGTTCACTTTTTCCTGGAAACCGTTGGCCGTTTCGTCGGTCAGCGTGCCGGTCTTGGACCGATACGTGAACGCATAGGCCATGCTCTTGCGGCCTTCGCCCAGGTTCTTGCCCTGGTAGACGTCGAACAGCTCGATCTTCTCGAGTTCGGCCGGCGCCGCCGCGCGCGCGACTTCCACGACCCGTTCGTGGCGCACGTCCGCGCCCACGATCAAGGCCGCGTCGCGCCGGATGCTCGGGAAACTAGGCGGCGGGACCAAGGGTTGCATCGCCTCCACGTCCTTGACCAGCGGCTTCGCTTCCGCTTCCAGCAGGCCCACCGGTTCGTGGATGCGCCATTCCTTCGCGATCTCCGCCTTCAGCAGGCCCAGCCAGCCGACGACCGCGCCGTCCACGACGATTTCCATGCCGCGGCCCGGCTCGCTCCACGGCCGATCCGCCGGCCGCAGCGCCGCGCCGCGCAGGTTCAGCGCGGCCGCCGCCCGTTCCCACAGGCCTTTGATCCACAGGAACGCTTCCAACTCGTCCACGGGCTTGAACTTGTCCAGACCCGTGCGGCCCGTCGGCCCGAACAACCCGACCGCCACGTGGTCGGTTTCCGCCGGCTTGCCGTCCGGCCCCAGCCGGAAGACGCGGCCCGTCTCGAAGAACGCCGTTTCCGCCACCTGCCGCGAGAAATTGAGGCCGATGGTCTCGACCATCTGCGGCAACAGCGCGTCGCGCATGACCGTGTGGTCCGCCGTCAGGGGGTTCGCCAGCTTCGCGCGGTTCGGCGCGTTGTCCTGGTCGAACAGGTCCAGCAGCCCTTCCGCGAGAAAGCTGTAGTGCATGATCTGTTGCAGGCCCAGGCCCACGAGCACGTCGCGCAGCCGCGCCTGCGCCTGCGCCGGCTTGTCGTCCGCGTCGGGCACGATGGTCGCCATCGAGCGCACCGGCGGCAGCTTCTTCAGCCCGTAGATGCGCGCGTATTCCTCGATCAGATCCGCTTCGCGCGTCAGGTCCTCGCGGAACGTGGGCACTTCCACCTCGACCGCGTCCGGACCGCTCTTCAGCACCTTCAGCTCCAGCGCCGCGAAGACCTGCGCGATTTCTTCCGGCGTCGCCGCGATGCCCAGCAGGGCTTCCAGCCGCGCCGGCCGGCAGACGACGGTCCACGGCCGCTTCGGTTCCGACCGCACGTCCACCACGCCCCGCAGCAACGTGGCGCCGGCCAGTTCGTACATCAGCTTCGCCGCGCGCCGGCTGCCGAATTCCGCCAGCTCCGCGTCCACGCCGCGCATGAAGCGGTACGACGCATCCGAAAGCATCCCCAGCTTCTTGCTCGTCGCGCGGACCGACGCCGGCCGGAAATTCGCGCTCTCCAGCAGGACATCCGTCGTGCTTTCGTTGATTCCGCTGTGCTCGCCGCCCATCACGCCGGCCACCGCCATCGGCTTGACCGCGTCGGCGATCACGAGCATCTGCGGTTCCAGCGTCCGTTCCACGCCGTCCAGCGTCAGAATCTTCTCGCCCGGTTTGGGCAGCCGCACCACGATGCGGCCTTCCGCCAGCAGCTTCTGGTCGAACGCATGCAGCGGCTGCCCGCACTCGAGCATGACGTAGTTCGTGATGTCCACGACGTTGTTGATCGCCCGAATGCCGGCCGCTTCGAGGCGCCGCTTCATCCAGTCGGGGCTCGGGCCCACCTTCACGTCCCGCAGGATGCGCGCCGTGTACCGCGGGCAATCCACCAGATCTTCGACGGCCACGCTCGTCGCCGTCTCCGCCGCGGGATCCGTTTCGGCCAGCGTTTCGTCCGGCCGCTTGACCGTCGTCCCATACAAGGCGGCCACTTCGCGCGCGATGCCCAGCAGACTCAGGCAATCCGGTCGGTTCGGGGTGATTTCGACTTCGACCACCGTCTCCGGCGGGCCCAGCACCTCGGCCAGCGGCGTGCCCGGCGCCCATTTCGCGTCCAGCACCATCAGCCCGGCGTGGTCGTCGGAGAGGCCCAATTCGTCCTCGGCGCAGAGCATGCCCTCGCTGAAGACCCCGCGCACCTTGCGCTTTTCGATCGTGAAGCCGGCCGGCAACGTCGTGCCCAGCGGCGCGAACGGGTACTTCCCGCCCACGGCCACGTTCGGCGCGCCGCAGACCACCGTCATTTCGGCCGGACCGCCGAAGTTCACGCGGCACAGCGACAGCTTGTCCGCGTTCGGGTGCTTCTCGATCGCGAGGACTTCGGCCACCACCACGCCCGGCACGCCGCCGCCGAGGCGCTCGATGCCTTCGACTTCCACGCCCGAGAACGTCAGCTTGTCCGCCAACCCCGCGACCGTGTCCTCGAAGTCCACGTACTCTTTCAACCAGCTCAACGGTATCTTCATGGTCAAATCCTATCAGTATCCAGAAATTCAGGGGTTGGAATTCACTCGCCCGATTCTCAGAATTGGGCGAGATACCTCACGTCGTTTTCATAGAGCCGCCGGATGTCGTCGATGCCGAACAAAATCATCGCCAGGCGCTCGATGCCCATGCCGAAGGCGTAGCCGGTCACCTGTTCCGGATCGTAGCCGGCCAGCTTGAAGACGTTGGGATCCACCATGCCGGCGCCCATGATCTCGATCCAGCCGCTCTGCTTGCACACGCGGCAACCTTTCCCGCCGCACATGTGGCACGAGAAATCCACTTCCACGCTCGGTTCCGTGAACGGGAAGAAATGCGTGCGGAAGCGCGACTTCACGCCCGGGCCCATCAGCTCGCGCGCGAAATGGTCGATGTCGCCCTTCAGATCCGCCAGGCTCACCTTCTCGTCGACGTAGAGGCCTTCGATCTGGTGGAAGTTGGCGCTGTGCGTCGCGTCGGTCGTATCGCGGCGGTAGCAGCGCCCCGGGCAGACGATCCGCACCGGCGGCTTCCGGCTTTCCATGTAGCGCGCCTGCACGGCGCTCGTTTGCGTCCGCAGCAGCAGCCCGCCAGGCAGATAGAACGTGTCCTGCACGTCGCGCGAGACGTGGTCCGCCGGCGTGTTGAGCGCGTCGAAGTTGTAGTACTCCGTCTCGACGTCCGGCCCGTCCGCGACGGTGAAGCCCATCCGGCGGAAGATCGCCGAGGTCCGGTCGATCAGCTGCTGGATCGGGTGCAGCCGGCCGCGCCGCGGCCAGCGCCCGGGCAGGGAAAGATCGAACGCGCCGGCCTTGGCCGCCTTGGCAACCGCCTCCAGCGCCGCCTTGCGCTCGGCCACCGCCGCCGTCACGCCCGTCTTGAAGCGGTTCAGGGCTTGGCCCATCGCCGGCTTGTCCGCCGCGGGCACGTCCTTGAGCCCCTGCATCAGGCCGGGCAGCATCCCGTTGCGGCCGATGTATTTCACCCGCAGCGCCTCCAGCGCGGTCCCATCCGCCGCGCCCGCCAGCTCCGCCAGCGCCTGCGCCGTCAATCCATCCACTTCCTTGATGTCCATGAACTCTCCTCGAAATCGCGATTTTTCCACGCCGTGGAAAACTTTTTTCCACACTGTGGAAAAATTCCCGCCCATTTTTCCACGTCGTGGAAAAATAGAAAGCACGAAAAACGGGTTTATCCGCGCGGCAACGCCAGTTTTTCGCCAAAAACCCGGTCGAATTCGGGCGGATCGAACCGCTCGAAGCCCCCGCCGTGGTAGAAGGTGATCTCCCCGAAATAGACCGTTCCGCCGCAACAGAACAGGTCGATCCGCGCATACGGGAAATCGGCCGCGAGCGTTTCCGCCAACCGCACCATTTCCGGCAGCGCGGCCGGGCGCGGCACCGCCGGCCCGTTGGGCCACGCCGGCCGGTCCCCTGCCCATTCCGTCCAAATGAACGGCTGGAGGTTCCAATCCAGATCGTAGAAATTCCGCCGGTGCGCGGTCTCGCGGTCCAGGTCCACCTGGATCGTCGCGACCTTCCCGCCGAAGCAATGCAGCTTGTAGTCGCTTGGGATCCGGCCGTTCTCGTCGAGCAGCAGCTGCTCGGCCACGATCAAGGGTTTCATCCCCTTGTACGGCCATTCGCGCGACGTCGCGTAGTGGCTCGCGGCCAGCCATTCGCGGAACTGGCGGACGACCTTCCGTTCGTCTTCCCGCGATTGGTCCCGCACGATCCAGTTCTGCCCGCTGCCGTGGTTGACCTTCAGGACGAACGCCGCGGGCAGGTCCGCGAACCGGATCTCCTCCGCGCGGGCATAGGTCCGGATCAGCGGGATCAGGTATTTCTCCCCCGCTTTCGCGGCCACGAGTTCCCGCACGGCGTACTTGTCCGCCGCGATTTTCTGCCGCGGATCGCGGACGTGCAGCTTCATCCAGTTCAGCTTTTCGTTCAGCGTGCGGGGCTGCGCCCAATCCAGCGGGGTGCCGAAGGTCTGCGCGAACGTCCGCGCGATCTGCGCCCGGTCCGACCGCCACCCGCCGCGCCGCAGCCAATCCCGCGCCCGGACGCAGGGCGAAAAGAGCCCGCGCCCCCAGTCGGTTTCGAGGTATTGCTTCTTGAGCCACGCTCTCATGCGGCCGCCATACTGCCCGCCCCGCCCTGCAAAATCCAGTTTCAACTTTTGCCGCCCAGGCCCCCTCTGAATTCTTCATTCTGAATTCTTAATTGTCCCCTCCCCGCCCTCCGGGTATATTCCCCCCCCGTCACCCACCATGACCGACAGCCAACAACCATCTCTGTTCGACGACGACTCCGAGGACGCCCCGCGCCCCGCCAAGGGCGCCGCCAAAGCGCCGGCCGCCGTCGAGCCGCCGGCGCATCTCGACGGCAAGGATCTCGGCGAGGGCCCGCTCCATCATCTGATGGACAGCAACTTCCTGCAATACGCGTCCTACGTCATCCGCGACCGCGCCATTCCCGAACTGAACGACGGCCTCAAGCCCGTCCAGCGCCGCATTCTCCACGCGCTGTACGAAAAGGACGACGGCCGCTTCATCAAGGTCGCCAACATCGTCGGCCACACCATGCAGTACCACCCGCATGGCGACGCGTCCATCGGCGACGCGCTGGTCACGCTGGTCAACCGCGGCTACCTCATCGAGGGCCAGGGCAACTTCGGCAACATCCACACCGGCGACCCGGCCGCCGCCCCGCGCTACATCGAGTGCCGCCTGACGGATCTCGCCGCCACGCAGCTCTTCAACCCCGACCTCACCGAATTCATCCCCTCCTACGACGGGCGCAACAAGGAACCCGTCGTGCTGCCCGCCAAGCTGCCGCTGCTGCTGATGCTCGGCGCGGAAGGCATCGCCGTCGGCCTTTCCACGCGCATCCTGCCGCACAATTTCGGCGAACTGCTCCAGGCGCAGATCGCCATCCTCCAGAAGAAGTCCTTCAAGCTCGTGCCCGACTTCCTCCAGGGCGGCCTGATCGACGCCCGCGAATACGACGAGGGCCGCGGCAAGGTCCGCCTCCGCGCCGTGATCGACCAGAAGGACGAGGCCACGCTCGTCGTCCGCGAACTGCCCTACGGCGTCACCACCGAAACCCTCATCGCCTCCATCGAGGACGCCGCCAAGAAGGGCAAGCTCAAGACCAAGGCCATCCGCGACTACACCGCCGGCAAGGTCGAAATCGAAATCGCCCTGCAGGCCGACGCCGACGTGGCGCAAGCCATCCAGGCCCTCTACGCCTTCACCCAGTGCGAAGTGTCCCTTTCCCTGCGCCCCATCGTCATCAAGGAGCAGCGCCCCGTCGAGATGTCCGTCCACGACGTCCTGCGCCACAACACCAAGCGCCTCGTCGAGCTGTTGCGCAAGGAACTCCAGATCGAGCGCAAGAAGATCGACGAAGCCCTCCAGGCCGCCTCCCTCGTGCGGCTGTTCATCGTGCACCGCATCTACAAGCGCATCGAGGAATGCAAGACGGCCCCCGAAGTCCGCCAAGCCATCCTCGACGGCCTCGCCCCCTACCGCGACCAGCTCCGCCGCGACGTCACCGGCGCCGACCTCGACATGCTGCTGGCCATCCCCATCCGGCGCATTTCGCTCTACGACATCAACAAGTCCCGCAAGGAGGAAGACGACCTCCTCGCCGACTTCGACGCCGTCGAAAAGAACCTCACCGACGTCGTCGCCTACGCGATCAAATACCTGAAAAACCTCCTGCGGGACTACGCCGGCGACTGGGAACGCAAGACCAAGGAAGCCAAGTTCGACGTCCTCGAGATGCGCGAGCTCACCTCCCGGGAGTTCACTCTCGTCCACGACAAGGAAAAGGGCTATCTCGGCTACGATCTTTCCGGCGAGCCCCTCTTCCACTGCTCGTCCTACGACAAGATCATCCTCGTCTGGGACGACTGCCGCTACCGCGTCGTCCCGCCGCCGGAAAAACTGTTCGTGGACAAGAACCTCGTCTACGCCGCCATCTACGACCGCGACCGCGTCATGACCCTCGTCTACGAATCCGACGGCATCACGCATCTCAAGCGCTTCGCGTTCGGCGGCGTCATCCAGAACAAGGACTACGCCTGCATCCCCGAGGGCGAGACCGGCCAGGCCCTGTTCTTCGCCGACAACCAGCCCGCGACCCTCTACGTGAAGTACGCCCCCCGCAAGGGCCAGCAGATCCACCAGCAGGAGTTCGACCCCAAGAAGGTCGCCGTCCGCACCCCCAAGACCCGCGGCATCCAGATCACCACCAAGCGCATCGTCTCCATCGAAACCCAGAAGCCCCGCAACTGGGACGTCAAGGCCGGCCCCAAGGGCGCCTTCCTGGATTAGGCCGTTGCCGCGCAACGGCCGGCGGAGGCGCCGCCGCCCGGCCGGATTGGGCCGGCCGGACCCGCCCACATTTTGGTGTTTTCTTTTTTCCGGCACGTGGTACTTTCCGCGCTCATTGGAAATTCCGGTCGTCGGATTTTCGGAACGAGCCATCCAGAGGTCTTCCGCAGAGCGACCGGCGCCGGCGGTTCCGGCAGAATTCCAAGCGGAGGTTGGAAGCCCCGGCATCCATGAATGTAAACGACGGCCCGCTCGCGGGCCTGGTTCCCCTCCGTCTGTCCGACAGACCGCTGCTCCACGACATCTTCTCCCGGCAAGCCGATCCGATTTCGGACTGCTCCTTCGCCTGCACGTTCATCTGGAGCGCCAGCCTCAAGCTGTATTGGCAGCAGATCCACCGCCATTTGTGCGTCTTCGCCAACGGCACCGGCGACCTGACCCTGCTGTCCCCCCCGCTGCCGGAGCCCGGCGCGACCGCGGACGACATGGCGCTGGCTCTCCGCGAATGCTTCGCCGTCATGGACGCCTACAACGACCGCTGCAGCGACCGCAGCCATTCGCGCATCGAGTACGTCTCGGAGCCCCTGCTGGCCCGGATGCGCGCGGCCCCCGGCTTCGATCTGGACGTCGCCCCGATGAGCGCCGACTACGTCTACGACATGGCCCGCATGATCGATCTCGCCGGCGGCCCCCTGCAAGCCAAGCGCAGCGCCCGCGCGCGCTTCATGCGGCGCTTTCCCGACCACCGCACGGAACCGCTGCGCCCGGAACATCGCCAGGCCTGCGTGTCCTTGCTGTTCCGCTGGCAGAAGCGGGCGGAGGAAAAATTCGCGGGCGAACCGCCCTCCGCCGAATCCACCAGCCCGGGCGTGCTCCGGCGCCGCGAAGTCGCCGCCTGCGAATTCGCCATCGACTACATGGACGTCCTCGGCCTGAAGGGGCTGGCGCTGTTCGTCGGCGACGAACTCGTCGGCTTCACCTTGGGCGAGGCGCTGACGTCCCGCCAGGCTTCCATCCTGATCGAGAAGACGCATCCGGACTTCGTGGGCGCGCCGCAATACATCTTCGCCGAATTCTGCCGCCAATGCTGGGCCGATTTCCCCGAGTGCAACGCCGGCGACGACTGCGGCATGCCTTCGCTGCGGTTCACCAAAGAAGCCTACCGGCCCATCCGGCGCCAGAACAAGTATTGCCTGACCCGGCCCGCCGTTCTCGCGCCCGCGCCCCTCGCGGCGGCCGCGGCTCCCGCGGCGCTTTGCCTATGAAGCTCGTTCGCGGCACGTCCTCGCCCGAGGACTTGAAGCAGCTCGTCCGCCTCGAAACCGTGTGCTTCCGGCATCCGGGCGAGCGCTTCCACGCCCGCCAGATCCGCGACCTTCTGGAGAATCCGCGGGCGTGCGTCCGGTTCGCCCGCGAGGGCGCCACCATCGCCGGCTGGGCCGTGGGCCTCCTGCGCCGCCACGGACCGCGGCAGCGCTCCGGGCGCCTCTACGCCCTGTCGGTCCATCCCGATTTCCGCGGCCGCGGCCTGGGCGCCCGGCTGGCGCAGGACGTCCTCCGCCGGCTCCGCCGGCGCGGCGCGCGAACCCTCAGCCTCGAAGTCCGCGTGCCGAATCCCGCCGCCCAGCGGCTCTATCTCCGCCTGGGATTCCGTCCCGCCCGGCCCCTGCCCGACTACTACGGCCCCGGCCTCCACGGCCTCCGCATGCGGAAATCCGTCCGCCCGAACCGCCGGCGCCCGAAATAACCGGACCGCTTCTCCGCGATCTGGGCGCGCTTGGCGAGAGCCGGTTTCCCGGTTTTCCGATTTCTGCTATTTTCGCAAGCCCGGTCAAGAAACCGCGCCGAACCCGTGGTGTACTGGCGGCACAACGAAGGAAATCCCCGATGGATGCGGAACAGATCAAGGCGGTGAAACGGATGCAGAGCTTTATCGAAGCTCATCGATCCGAACCCATCACCCTCGCCCAGCTCGCCCGCGCCGCCCGCTACTCGCCGTGGCACGCCGCCCGCCTCTTCAAGGAAGTCGTCGGCCGCGCGCCCTTCGAGTACGTCCGCCAGCTCCGCCTGTCCGCCGCCGCGGACAAGCTCTGCGGCGAGCCCCGCAAGGTGATCGACGTCGCGTTCGACTTCGTCTTCGATTCCCACGAAGGCTTCACGCGCGCGTTCACCCGCCAGTTCGGGATTTCCCCGCGCCAATATCGCCGGAAAAAGCCGTCCGTCGTCCTGTTCATGCCGGACCGGATGCGCAGCTACTACCCGCCCGCCCCGAAAGGAACCGCCCCCATGAAAGCCAAACCCGCCCAGCCCCAGTCCCAGGTCGTCTTCGTCCAGATCGTCGACCGCCCCGCGCGCAAGATGATTCTCAAACGCGGCAAGAAAGCCACGCACTACTTCGAGTACTGTGAAGAAGTCGGCTGCGAAGTCTACGCGCAGCTCGGTCAGATCAAAGCCGCCATCCACGAACCCATGGGCCTGTGGCTGCCCAAGCGCCTCCGGCGCCGCGGCACGTCCGTCTACGCCCAGGGCGTCGAAGTTCCCGCCGATTACGCCGGCCCCGTCCCGGCCGGCTTCGAGCTGATCGACCTGCCGCCCTGCACCATGATGGTCTTCCAGGGCCCGCCCTTCGACGAAAAGAACTTCGAGCAGGCCATCTTCTCCCTCTGGGACGTCATGAAGACCTACCAGCCCGAACTCTACGGCTACGCCTGGGCCGACGACGACGCGCCGCGCTTCCAGCTCGAACCCGTCGGCTATCGCGGCTACATGGAAGGCCGGCCCGTCCGCCCCGTGAACAAGGCGAAGGCCAAGCCCGCCCGCAAGCCGACCGCGGCCACCCCGCATCCTTCCCAGAAGAAAGCCCCCAAGAGCGGCACCCTCCAGAGGTAGGGTCGTCTCGCCGAGACGACCGATCCGTTTGTGCCGCCCGGTCAACGCCCGGGCCCAAACAAATCCATATCCCTTCTCACGCCAAGCTTGCCATGCCAAAGGCATGGCCCGCCAAGAAGTTTCCGCCGCGCCATACGCTCCTTTGCGTTCTTGGCGAGCGATAAGTTCCTCGATCTTGAAAGGAATCCCCATGAAAACCATCCAGCCTCTTGCCCTGCTCTTTTCCCTGATCTTCGCCGTTTCCGCTTGCACCCGCCCCGACCGCGCGGAAACGCCCGCGGCGCAAATCGCCCGGCGCCTCCCATTCGGCGAGCATGAAATCCACTACGAAGTCCACGGCGACGGTCCCCGCACGCTCGTGTTCATCCACGGCTGGACCGGCAACCTACAGGTCTGGAAAAACCAGCTCGACGCCTTCCCCGGATACCGCTGCATCGGCCTCGATCTCCCCGGCAACGGCCAAAGCAGCCGCCGCGAAGGCGTGCCCTACGCCATGGAGCTGTTCGCCGATTCCGTCCGCGCCGTGCTGGATGCCGAACACGTCGATCAAGCCTTTCTCTTCGGCCACAGCATGGGGTTCGCCGTCGTCGAAGTTTTCGCCGCCAAACATCCGGAACGCTGCCTCGGCCTCGCCGCCATCGACGGCGCCCATTTCGAAGTCGCCCCCGGCCCCGACGGCCCCGAAAAGTTCCGGCAGGAAAACGCCGCCTTCGCCGGCATGATGACCAACGAAGCCGCCCGCGAAAGCTTCCTCCAAATGCTCTTCCTGCCCGACACCCCCGCCGCGTTGCGGGAGGAAATCCTGCAGGCCAGCCGCGCCGTGCCGCTCTCCATCGGCCAGGCCATGATCGCCGGCGTCGGCGCGGACTGGAAATTCTTCCAGCCCCGCACGGTCGACCTCCCCTGCCTGGCGGTCTTTTCCCCCGCCTACCAGTTGCCCCCGACCTACCGCGACGATTTCGCCCGCATCTTCCCGCAGGTCGAATACCACGAAGTTCCCGGCGTCAGCCATTTCTACATGCTCGAAATCCCCGACAAGCTCAATTCCCTCATCGCCGACTTCGTTTCCAGGCATTGAGCCGCTCGGTCAACGCCCGGGCCTTCCGCCTTCGCCAAGACGTCGGCGGACAAGACCGAAATCCAAAACCCTTCTCTCGCACCCAGGCCCCGGGCTCGCCGCGGGCCTGGATGCGAGCGTCTCGGCTAGGGCCCCGCCGAACCGATCGCCTGGATGGTGGCCAAGTCCAAGGGCCCCGGATACAGGGTGTAGTACACCCGCGCGGGATTGCCCTGGCCCACGCCGGCCATCATCCACTGCCGCACCTTTTCAGGTTGCCCCGGGCCCAGCGCTCCGCCGACGTTCAGTTGACTCAGGATCGAACCGGTGTCCGATACCACGATGGCTCCGGCAGGCGGGGCCTCGTCGACGGACCACGGATGCCACTCGGCGTAATCCGCCCAGCCCGGCACCGGCCACGTGCGGCTCCCCGTGTTCGCGCAGAGCTGGAATCCATCCAGCCGTTCGACGCACTTTCGCTCGATGTCCAATCCGCTGGCATCGCTCGTTTCGCGGCAAGGAACCACCACGACGTTGCCCGAACCATGTTTGCGCACCAGATCGATGCCCCAATCGATCAAGGCCACTTCGGCCGGATCGTCCAGCTTCCGGCCCCTCTCGCCGTACTTCCGGCTGCCGCTGTTCTGGTTGTGGATGTCGATCAAGGCGATCATGCCGAGCGAACGGCATTCGTCGATCAACACCTTGTAGGCCGCTTCCGTTTGCTCCCGGATTTGCTGGTCGGTCGCCCCGGGCATGGCCGTGCCCCACCAGCCGAGCAGCGAGGCGGTATAGATGCCGATCCCGGCTTCGCGGCAGGCGCGCAATTCGGCTTTCAGCAGGCCGAGATCGGCCGCCCAATGCGATGCCCGGCCATAGCCCAGCGTCGTTTTGCCGGAACGCAGGGCCCGGAAAGAGCCGCTCCCGGAGCCGGAAGAATACGGATTGCCTCGATCTTCGCACCCGCCGGCAAACACCAGCGGCAATACCGCCGCCGCCAGCACGCCCTTGCGAAACCGGGCCGCCAGCTGCGGCCAAAAACGAATCGTCCCGTTGTTGTTTTCCATGTGATTTCCTTTCGATGCCTTTGGCTGTAGATGCCATGCCCCGGCTCCACGTGCAAAACCGGAAAGGTAAAGTTTGCTTTACCTTCCGTTTCCCCTCGCTTTTGCCGCGCGGAGAATCCAGATTGGCGGCATGGCGGAATTGCCGGACAAGCGCTCGAATCGGTTGCTTCTGGTGGAGGACGATCCGCACGTGGCGGCGAGCCTCGTGCGCGGATTGCGGGAAGAGGGCTTCGCCGTCGCCGCGGCGGCGTGTCTGGCCGAGGCGGACCGACAGCTGGCGCGGGAGACGCCGGCGCTGATCATCCTGGATCTGAATCTGCCGGACGGCGACGGCCGGACCTGGCTGCGGCAGGTGCGCCAGAACGGCTACCGGATGCCGGTCATCATCGCGACGGCGCGCGCCACCTTGTTCGACCGCGTGGCGGGCCTCGAGGATGGCGCGGACGACTACGTCGTCAAGCCGTTTGCGTTCGCCGAATTGCTGGCGCGGGTCCGCACGCGGCTGCGTTCGGCCGTGCAGCAGCTCGAAACCGACGTCATGCGCGTGGCCGACCTCGAAATCGACCGGGTGAACCGGTGGGTGCGGCGGGCGGGCCAGATCCTGCCGCTGACCGCCTGCGAGTTCGACGTGCTGGTGCTGTTGGCGAAATGGCGGGGCCAGCCGGTCTCCCGCGATCTGCTGGCCGACGAAGTCTGGAAAATCAATCGGCGCGTGACGCCGCTGGACAAGGTGATCAACGTGCACATTTCCCATTTGCGCGAAAAAATCGAACGCCCCGGAGCCGCGCGCCTGATCCGCACCGTCCGCGGCGTGGGGTTCATGCTGGGGGGAGACGATCCATGAGCGTGAAATTCCGGTCCCGCGTGTTTCTCTATTTGCTCCTTCTGCTGGCGGCGCTGCTGGCGAGCGAGGCGGCGATCAACGTGGGCGTCGAATGGCTGACCTGCCGCATTCATCCCGGCGAATCGATGCGGGTCGGACTGCTGGAAACGGCCCACGTGCTGGGCCTGTCGCTCCTGCTCGTTCCGCTGCTGGTCTGGCTGGCGTGGCGAATTTCCAGTCGGGTGGCCGCTCCCTTGCGCGCCATGGCCGCCGCCTCGGAACGCGTCTGCGCCGGCCATTGGAACGAACGGATCGAAACCCGTTCGATGCCGGACGATGAAACGAAACGGCTGGCCACGTCCATGAACGCAGCCTTCGACAACTATACGGCCGTCCTCAACCGGCTCAAGCGCTTCAGCGGCGACGCGGCCCACCAGTTGCGCACCCCGATCGCGGCGATGCGCAATCTGGGCGAAGTCGCGCTGGCCCGTCCCCGATCCAATGCGGTCTACCGGCGCACGCTGGGTTCGATGCTGGACGAACTGGACCGCATGACCCGGCTCGTCGAACAACTGCTCCAGCTGGCCCAGCTGGAAGCCGGAGCGTTGTCCCGCCGGTTCGCCCCCGTCTCGCTGCGCCAAGCGGCCGAACAGGTCCTGAGAGCCTACGAACCGCTGGCCGAAGCCCAAGGGCTGAGGATCCGCACCGCGTTTCCGGCCGCCGACCTGGAGGTCCAAGGCCTTGCGGAACTGCTGGTCGAAATGCTCGGCATCCTGCTGGACAACGCCTTGCGCCACACGCCCGAAGGCGGAACGGTCCTGATCGACATGGCGGAACTCCCCGGCGGCGACGCGCGCGTGGCCGTCGTCGACGGCGGCGTCGGCATCCCGACGGAATATGCGCAAACCATTTTCGAACGGTTCGCGCAAATACCGGGATCGCAAGCAGGCGCGACGGGACTGGGCCTGTCGCTGGCCGCCGAGATCGCCCGGTTGCATGGCGGCAAGCTGGAGTTGGCCAATCCCGGCCAGCCGGGCGCGCGTTTCGAATGCCGCCTGCCCCGTGCCCACGCTGGCCAAGCGAAGCCAACAGACGGCAAATCCTAGGGCGGCTCGGTCCTCCCGCCGCCCCACGTGGAAATGGGACGCCCCTTCTTGGACGTTTAGTCGTGAGATTTCCCCGCCCGGTCAACGCCCGGGCCCACACAAATCCAAGAGGCTATTCGGCTGTTCGCCACAGTCCGGAATGGTAGGGATGGCTCTCCGAGCCGTCCGGGTTGTTCGGATTGGCGCGGTCGTCTCGGAGAGACGCCCCTACCTTGAAACCATCCAAGAGCCCCCCATTTCGCCACCCATCGCGGCTCATTTCCCAATTTGCGTCAATTTGCGTGAATTTGCGGTCCAAAATGCCGTTTTGAAGCCCTCCAGAGCCTCTCGCACGGCCATTTTTGCGATTTTAAGCCGTTTTCGGGCCGATTTTCATGATTTTAGGCCCGTTTTTCCACTTTTCGCGTCGCAACCTCGCACCGACCGGTTCTCGACAAAATTCTGGCAAAACATGCCGCCGCCAACCTATGATTGGATCCCGGCAGGCCATATCGCATGGCGCAGCCGTTGGCCCATGCAAACCAAGTACAAACCTTACGTCGCCATGGAAATCGCCATCGCCGCCACGGTGATTTTCATCGGGTACGCGTTGACCGCTATGCGGGGACCCTATTGGACCGTTCGGAATGGCGTCTTTTTTCTGGCGATCCTGATCATGTGGTTTTCCATGCAGCGCATCGTCGTCGCGGACGACGCGATCGTCCTGTACCGTCGATTCGGCTGGTTCAAGCGCCGCATTCCGCTGGCCCAGGTTGCCAACGTCGACGTGAGGATGGTTCCGTGTCGCGACGGAGCCGCTCCGGCGCTGTACGTCCACACGACGGACAAACGGAAATACAAAGTCAGCCTCTTCTCCAACGATCGCCATATTCAAGTGGCCGTGGATATCCGTTCGAGAATGAACCGCCTGAAAAGCGCCCAACAAAATATCGCCGCCGAATCGCTTCCGGAGCGTGCGCGCTGATTTTTCCAGCGATCCGCCCCCATTTCGCCACCCATCGCGGCTCATTTCCCAATTTGCGTGAATTTGCGGTCCAAAATGCCGTTTTAAAGCCCTCCGACCTTCTCCGCGGTCAATTTTAGCGATTTTGGGGCGTTTCCGGGCTGTTTTTCATCCCGTTTGCAGAGGGGACCAACCCGAATTAGGTTCTTCGATCGATTCCGTTCGGAAACGGAATCCGGAGGACCAGAAAATGTCGATCCATCCCGAGACGAGAATCGGTCACGTGCATTTGAAGGTGGCCGACCTGGAACGCGCCATCGCCTTTTACCACGGCGTCCTGGGCTTCGAGGTCACGCAGCGATACGGCAGCCAGGCCGCCTTCCTGGCGGCGGGCGGCTATCACCACCACATCGGCCTGAAGAGCGCGGGCGGCAAGCCGCCCGCGCCGGGAGCGACGGGGCTGTACCACGTCGCCATCCTGTATCCGAACCGGCGGGAACTGGCGGACGCCTTGCGCCGCCTCCAGCGCGCGCACATCGCGATCGAAGGCGCCAGCGACCACGGCGTCAGCGAAGCCATCTACCTGCGCGATCCGGACCGGAACGGCGTCGAACTCTACTGGGACAAGCCCCGCGACCAATGGCCGCGCTCCCCCGACGGCCAAATCCAGATGGTCACGAACGCGCTGGATCTGCAAGACCTGCTCGCGGAACTCGACTGATCCCGAACCCGCCCGGTCAACGCCCGGGCCTACAACAAATCCGCAAATCCGCCCTGTAGGCCACCGCATCGAGGCGGTCTGGCTCCCCGCTCTCTTTTCAGCCATGTTGACTTGCATCATGTTGCGACATTGACTCTCGTCAGTTTCGCCCTCATAATTTAAGCTTTGTATATGGGAATACTGAATATTTGGATCCTTATCTCAGGCAATGAATGTCAATATATGAAAACTGCTTTTGGTAAGGCACAATCACTAGCCGGACGGTAAAGAAAACGAACGCATGCCTGCAACGAACAGCCTTTTACCAGGACCGAAAAATAGACCGATCATAATGGTCTCTTCTCCCGTAGACGGCATCGAGGATCTACTGGAACAAATTTTTGCGATTCTTAGCGCAGATTTCACGGTCTGGATGTCGTACAAGGGAACAGTGCCGGTGGACTCGAAAAAGTCCAACTTCGAAAATTGCCTCGATGCCGTGCGAAAATGCGACATGTTTCTTGGCATCCTGACAACCCACTATGGGAGTGGAAAGGACGGCGGCAATCCATCAATCACACATCAAGAAGTGCGCGCAGCTCTTAAACGAGATATTCCCAGATGGTTCCTCGCACATCGCGATGTGGAATTTGCTCATGACCTTGTCCGCAACCTCGGCTTTCGTATTCCCTTCGATATTCCCGACCTAAATGCGCGCATGAATACACTACGTGCAGAGGGGCGGCATCCTGTAATTAATGACTTCCGAGTGCTTGAAATGTATGAAGAGGTAATTCAGGCCAAGAAGGCTTTAAGCGAACGCCGTGGCAACTGGGCTCAGCCATTCGCAACTGCTGCCGACGGACGGGTTTTCGTGGTTGCGCAGTTCTTGCGATACTCGCGAGCGATTGAAGATGTAAAGAATGGCCCATTATCGGCGCTTCGTCAAATGGCCGGAGAAAAAGGCGAACAGAGATGAACCACGATTCGAGCATCGTAAAATTACTGGGACGTGCTGCATCAGCCCATCTCGAACACAGGACTGCAGATGAGACCGTCGAGAATCTGGCCAAAACCGCTTGCGCTTTTCTTAACTCCGGCGGGGGCTCAATCATTGTAGAGGCTGGACTTGATGAACAGCTGGCGAAAGCTCGCAAAGGTACAATCGAGACGGAGATGCGCCATTATATTGTCCCAGCAGCATTTTGGACTGTAAGCCTCGAGGAAGTCGGTGGCGATCTGTATCTAATTATAGATGTGCCAACCGGCAGAGATCGTCCATATGCCATGAATGGCACGATCTATCTCCGCGAAGGTGCTTCGACCATTAAGGGAAATGCACCAGCCATTCAGACGCTCGTCGAGAAGGGATATGCGGAGACGGAACGGTGGGAACGCCAGTCGGTTCCTGGGGCGGGGATGGAAAGACTCCAGCGCGACTTAATTCTGGAAACAGCACAAATCGGACGGGACAAACGCAAATTTGCATTTACTGACATACAGAACCCTGAAGCAGTTCTCACCGACCTGGGATTATATCGACAAGGGGCATTTACAAATGCCGCGGAAGTATTGTTTGGGGTCCGACCGGCGATTCAGTTCCCACAGATCAGGTCTCGTGTCACCGTATACGCTGCCCACAAAGGAAGTGATTTCGTTGATAGCCGTGTATTCGAGGGACCGGTTTTTATAATGTTGGAAGAAATGCTGGCTATGGTGAAAAAACATACACCGATTGCTAGTCTGTTTCGTGGCGAACTCCGACGTACTGATCAACCTGCGTATCCAGAGGAAGCTGTTCGGGAGGGATTGATTAACGCTTTCGTTCATAGGGACTACACTGACTTCTCTGGAAGCATAACGGTTGATCTGTACCCAGAAAGACTAGTCATCTGGAATGCAGGTTCGCTTCCTCCGGGCATCAAAGTCGTGGATTTAAAGCGGGAACATCCATCGATGCCTAGAAATCCCGACATTGTCCATGTCTTTTGGTTGCGCGAATATATGGAGCGGGTTGGACGAGGAACACAGAATATCGTGGCATGGTGCAAAGAAGCCGGCCTGCCAGATCCTTCATGGGAATCGGATCATAGTGGGGTATATTTAACTTTTAAATATTCCCCCAAATTGCCACTTAGTTCTTTCAATAGGCGTCAGAGAAAACTGATTGATGAATTAGTGGTTGGCGAAATCATCCACCTTCCCGAGTATCAAGAGAAATATCTGGTTAGTGAACGACAGGGGCGCCGAGATTTAAAAGAGCTTGTTGAAGGTGGTTACTTGAATCGAGAGGGTAAAGGTAGGGCAACCGTTTTTATTCGTCTGGACAAGGCAATAAATCCGGCCATATCCGGCCAAACTCGGCATCGGATTTAAAGAAAAAACCAATGAAAAACTGAATGCATCGCATATCCCCACAATCAGTTGCGAATACAATGCCATTCCGACCTCTTTTCTAATCGGCCATATCCGGCCAAACCAAGCCATAAGACGACAAGAAGAGACTGTCCTACAAAAAAATTCCTTCTTTAAGCCGCGATTCCCCGCAACGGGAGCGCGGATTTTCAATCCCGGTACGGGTCTTCGGTATCGGCCATGGCGACGCCGAGGGGGCGCCGCACGTGCAAAATCCGGATCATGCCGGCGTGGGCGTCTAGGACACCTTGGAGATTCTTGTAGCCGTGCGGCGATTCGTCGATGTTACCGCGTTCCTCTTGTGCTCCCCTGTGCCCAGCATGGCCGGTATCGAATTCACAACTAACTTATATTCATATTGTTAAGATAAGTGAATCTCCGCGGAATGCCGATTGATCCTGCCGCAAAATGGGTCGAAAAACCTTATGGACATCCCCGCATAAGAGCATTATAGTACGCATATAGATACTATAGTTACCTAAAGAAAGCGGTAGTTGTCATGAGGCCCATTTCAAAAAAGCATGGTTTTCTCCGGCATCCCCTGGATACGGTCATGGGATCCGAGGGGAACGTGCGGCTTTTGCGCGTATTCATCCACGAGGCGGGGAGCCCGTTGGGGGCATCCGATCTTGCCCGTTTGTCCGAAATGACGCCCGCCGGCACCCGCAAATCCCTTGAACGGTTGCTGGATGCGGGCGTTGTCGAAGCGATCGGCAGCGGACGGGCGCTGCAATATCGATTGCGCAGTCAATGGCCACTCTACAAGACACTGGCCTTGCTCTTCGACGGCGAGCACGAGCAATACGACTCGTTCGTATCGTCCCTCAAGAAAGCGCTGGCCGGATTCACGGAGATCCGGTCGGCTTGGTTTGACGATGCGCCCATGGGTTCCGGAGAGCCAGTCGAAATGTGCGTGGTCGCCGACGCGAAGGCCGTCGATTGGATCGGCGAAGAACTGCGGACGCGCCTGAAAGATCTCGAACAGGCATATGATCTCATCATCGAACCCCGAATTCTGACCCGCGCAGACGCTCCTGCGCCGGGCCCCCATGCGGTATTTTTGGTTTCCATGGCTACGGACAACAGCACCAGGGATCCACAACCCCAGTTGCACGCGCTGAAAGACGAACGATCGCTGCGGATGGCGCAAGAAATCGTCGAAATGATGCGATCCGATCCTGCCCTGATTGCACGAGCCCGGCATTACCTGAACCAGCTGCTGCATGACGGCCAGGGCATGGCCATTCATGCCATCGCCGAATGGCGCCAGATCCTGGAAAGCTACTCTCCCCGACAACTCCGGCAACTTCTCGTCTCTACAAGCTCGCGGGCGACCCGGCTTCGACAAAGTTCTCCTTTCTTTGCCGTCTTGTCTCCGGAAGAGCGCGACCGTTTGATTTCCGCCATAGAGAAAGGACCCGATGACAAGAATCCAACTTGAGCATGCCATCCGGGCGGCATGCGACATTGCAAAAGACACCGATTTGTTGATCTTCGGATCACAAGCCATCTTGGGTACTTACCCCAATCCGCCCGAAACCTTGACGACGTCCATCGAAGTGGATGTCCAACCGAAGAACAAACCGGAAAACACAGACATGGTGGACGGCTCCCTGGGCGAGCTGTCTCTTTTCCACAAAACCCATGGTTTCTACGTTCATGGCGTAAGCATCGAATCCGCAACGCTTCCTGCCGGCTGGAACGAGAGAACCGTGCCGGTTTCCGATCCAAAGTGGACGGACGGACACACGGGGCATTGCTTGGAGGTTCACGATCTTGCGGCAAGCAAACTCGCCGCGAACAGGGAAAAGGACAGGCTGTTCGTGTCTACCCTCTTGCGCGAACGCCTGATCGATTGCCGTCACCTTTTAAGCCGAGTGGACGAACTTCCCATCGATTCTCCGCAGAAAATGCGTTTAGGCGAATGGGTCCGCATGACGGCCGAGGATCTGGGCGTAAATTAAGAATATGCGCGACGTGCCCGCGCACCGCAGGTGGGGCAAGCCGGGGAGTTCTTTCCAACAACTACACCGGGACGAGGTCGTCCCGGCTCCAAACAGCCCCCCTCCTGCCGGAAGGTCTGGGCCCTGCAGGACTTGAACCTGCGACCAAAAGATTATGAGTCTTCCGCTCTGACCAACTGAGCTAAGGGCCCGCCAAGCAAGCCCCGGCATACTGCCGCCGCCCCCCGGGGAAAACAAGCCTTTCCGGGCCGCGGGCGGCCGAAAACGGTTTTCCCGGGCGATTCCGCCCTTGACGCCGGGGCGCAATTCCCTATGATGCCCGCTCGTTTGTAAGGAAGAAGGTATCCCCATGAAAACTGCCCTTTTGGAAAAAGTCGAACAGAGCCAGCTCAAGGAAAAAGCTCCGGATTGCCGGGTCGGCGATTCCGTGCGCGTCCATGTGAAGATCAAGGAAGGCGACAAGGAACGCGTCCAGGTCTACGCCGGGACGGTCATCGCCCGCGACGGCGGCGGCGCCAACGAGACGTTCACCGTCCGGCGCATCTCCTTCGGCGAAGGCGTCGAGCGCGTCTTTCCCGTGCATTCCCCCTACATCACCAAGGTCGAAGTCGAACGCAGCGGCATGGTCCGGCGCGCGAAGCTCTACTACATGCGCAAGCTGACCAGCAAGCAAAGCCGCCTCAAGGAAGTCCAGGAATAGCCCGGCTCCGTCGTCCCCCGTGCTCCGCTTCGAACAGGAAGCTTGGACCGGGGGATTTCCATGCGTCGCCGGCGTGGATGAAGCCGGACGCGGGCCCCTCGCGGGCCCCGTGGTGGCCGCCGCGGTTCTCTTCGAACGGGAATTCCTCGAAGCCGAAGCGAACCAGTCCCTCGCGGGACTCGACGACTCGAAAAAACTCCCTGCCTCGCGCCGGGAGTTTTTTCATGCCCTGCTGTCGGCCTGTCCGCACGCGCAGATCGGGATCGCCTCCGCCTCCGTCGAGGAAATCGATGCGCTGAACATCCTGCGCGCGACGCATCTGGCCATGGCGCGGGCCCTCGCGCAGCTCGCACCGCTGCCGGACCTGGCGCTGGTGGACGGGCTGCCCGTAAAAGGTCTGCCGGTGCCGCACCGCGCGATCGTCGGCGGCGACGCGGCCAGCCTGTCCATCGCCGCCGCCAGCGTCATGGCCAAGGTGACGCGCGACCGGCTCATGGTGGAATTGGCGGCGGACTATCCGGACTACGGTTTCGAGCGCCACAAGGGCTACGGCACGAAGGCGCACCTCGACGCCCTGCGCCGCCATGGCCCCTGCCCCGCGCACCGCAAGAGTTTCGCGCCCGTCGCCCAGCTTTCCCTGGGGTTCTGACCATGCGCTGGCCTTGGCCTTTTTCGCTGCTCCGGAAAGCGCGACAAGCGCGTCCCGCCGCCCAGCGCGCCGGGGCTTGGGGCGAACGGGTCGCCGCCGATTTCCTGGAGAAAAAGGGCTACCGGATCCTCGGCCGGAACGTCCGCTTCGGTTCACGCTGCGAACTGGATCTCGTCGCCCGCTCGCCCGCGCTGGAAGCGCTGGTTTTCGTCGAAGTCAAAACGCGCCGGAACGAGGCGTTCGGCCGGCCGGCGTCCGCGGTGGACCGCGGCAAGCGCCGCGCCCTCGGCCGCGCCGCGCTGCGCTATCTGCGGCGGCTCCCGGCCAAGCCCGCGCGCATCCGCTTCGACGTCGTGGAAGTCGTCGGCGAACCGGACGGCGGCGCGCCGGTCGTGCGGCACATTGAGCATGCATTTTCGCTCGGCCGGGGGTATCGTTTGCCGTGGTGAAATGAAAACCCTCCGGCCCATCTGGATCGCCGCCTGCCTGCTCGTTCCCGCCGCGGGCCTCCGGGGCGCGCCGGCGTTCCTGCAGGACTGGGAACTCGACTTCGAGCGGATGGCCGACACCGGCCAGACGGTGTTCGACCACGTGGCGCCGGCCGCCGTCAAGGAACGCTACGAAGTCATGTCCGCAGAAGAAATGGCCGGGCTCTTCTCGACGCTGCAGGCCGCGCTGGCCGGCGAAGACCTGGGCTCCCTCGCCGCCTACGCGCCGCAGGCGCGGCAGACGCTCGCGCGGCTGCGGGCCGATCCCAACAGCCAGGGCTACGCCGATTGGCTCGAGGCGCGCATGGACTACGTCGACATGGCCGCCGAGGTGGAACGGGCCATCCCCGCGCCGAAAACCGCCGCCCTGCCGCCGCACCCGACCGCGCCGCAACCCAAGCTAATTCCCCATCCGAAAGAGCCGCAGCCGCCATTGATTCCCCATCCGACCGCGCCGCAGCCCAAGCTGATTCCGCACCCGCAGGAACCGCAGCCGCCGCTGATTCCGCATCCGCAGGAACCGGAACCCGCGGCCCGGCCCGCGCCGGCGGCGAAACCCGAACCCGTCGCGACCGACGTGGCCCGGGCCCGCAACCGCTACGTGGAAAGCAAGCAGGTCTGGCTGCGCAAGCTGGCGAACCGCCCGGCGCCGGCGCGCGCCGCCGCGCTGCTGCCCGATCTCAAGCGCGCGTTCCAGTCGGAAGGCGTCCCGCCCGCGCTCGTCTGGCAGGCCGAGGCCGAATCCACGTTCAATCCCGCCGCGCGCAGCCCCGCCGGCGCGGTCGGCCTCTACCAGTTCATGCCCGCCACGGCCCAACAGTTCGGCCTGCGGCTGACCCCGCAGGACGAACGCCTCGACGCCCTCAAGAACGCGCGCGCCGCCGCCCAGTATCTCCGGCGGCTCCATGCGCGCTTCGGCAGCTGGCCGCTCGCCTTCGCCGCCTACAACTGCGGCGAGGGCCGCGTGTCCAAGACTCTCCGGACCACCGGCGGGGCCACCTTCGACGACATCCACGACAAGCTGCCCGCCGAAACCCGCATGTATGTCCCGAAGATCGCCGCCCTCGTCCAGATCCGCGAAAACGCCGACCTGGACCGCCTGTAGAAACGCTCCACCGGCCGCGCCACTTTCCCGCTTTCGGGGGTTGCGCCTCCGCCGCGCCTTGGGTAGCATCCTCCCGTTTTATTACCAAAAACAAAGGACCATCAAAACATGAACGCGATCGAAATGCTCAAGGCCATCGAAAAGCTGAACGCCAGCTTGACCGGCAAGGACTTCCTGCTGACCTGGGACAAGTCGGTTCCCGAACTCAAGCTCATCCTCCAGACCGCCGAACTCCTGAAGAAACTCTACGAGCAGAACGTCTCGCTACGCGTCTTCGACACCGGCCTGGCCATCTCCAACTTCCGCGACAACTCCACGCGCACGCGCTTCTCCTTCGCCTCCGCCAGCAACCTGCTCGGCCTGGCCGTCCAGGACCTGGACGAAGGCAAGTCGCAAATCGCCCACGGCGAAACCGTCCGCGAAACCGCCAACATGATCTCGTTCCTGACGCAGATCATCGGCATCCGCGACGACATGTTCCTCGGCGCCGGCCACACCTACATGAAGGAAGTCGGCGAAGCCCTCGACGACGGCTACGCGCAGGGCGTGCTGCCCCAGCGGCCCGGCATCGTCAACCTGCAGTGCGACATCGACCATCCCACACAGAGCATGGCCGACCTGTGCTGGCTGAAGGAGCACTTCGGCTCCCTCGAAGCCCTCCGCGGCAAGAAGATCGCGATGACCTGGGCCTACAGCCCCTCCTACGGCAAGCCCCTCTCCGTCCCGCAGGGCATCATCGGCCTCATGACGCGCTTCGGCATGGACGTCTCCCTCGCCCATCCGCAGGGCTACGACCTGATCCCCGACGTCGTCGCCCTCGCGGGCAAGCAGGCCAAGGAAAACGGCGGCTCCTTCAAGCAGGTCGCCTCGATGGAAGAAGCCTTCGCCGGCGCCGACATCGTCTATCCCAAGTCCTGGGCGCCGTACCAGGTCATGCAGAAGCGCACCGACCTCCTCAACGCCAACGACAAGGAAGGCCTCAAGGTCCTGGAGAAGGCCTGCCTCGAGCAGAACGCCAACTTCAAGAACTGGGAATGCGACGAAGCCAAGATGAAGCTCACGAAGAACGGCGAAGCCCTCTACATGCACTGCCTGCCCGCGGACATCACCGACGTCTCGTGCCCGGCCGGCGAAGTCTCCGCCAACGTCTTCGAGAAGTACCGCATCCCGACCTACAAGGAAGCCGGCTACAAGCCCTACGTCATCGCGGCCATGATGCTGACCAACCGCATGAAGGACGTCGTCGGCACCATCGCCGATCTCATGCAATACCCGATGGAGCGCGTGCTGGACGTCGCCGTCGCGGGTCCCGCCCCGGCGAAGAAGGCCGCCAAGGCCAAGAAGGCCGCGAAGAAGGTCGTCAAGAAGGCCAAGGCGAAAGCCAAGAAGGCCGTCAAGGTCGTCAAGAAAGCGGTCAAGAAGGTCGCCAAGAAGGCCAAGGCCAAGCGGAAATAACCGTCCGCCTGTCCGAACCAACGCCGCCCGGCAACGGGCGGCGTTTTTTTCCTCCCGACGCCGACGATTTTCCTTGCGCCCCCATGGTACCATGTGAGACAAGGTACCTTGTCTGGCTAGGTACCGGGCGGAAAGACCATATCGGGCGGCGGACGCCGATTAGACAAAGCGGACAGGACGGAAACGGCTCATGAGCGAAAACACGACCTACATCGCGCAATGGACGACGCAGATGCGGCGGGGCTGGCTGGAGACCTGCATATTCAACGTGCTGGCCCACGAAGAACTGCACGGCTACGGCATCATGCTTCGCCTGCAGGACATCCCGGGCCTCGGCATCGCCGAAGGCAGCCTCTATCCGCTGCTTTCGCGCCTGCGGCTCCAAGGCCTCCTGGCCGTGTGCCGCGTCGAAAACTCACCCGACGGCCCCGCCCGGAAAATCTACGGACTCACCCCCCGCGGCCGCCAAGTCCTCGCTTTGATGAACGACCATTTCGAACGGATGAAACGCCAGCACCAAATCGCCCAAAAACGGAGTGCCCCATGATCGCCTGGAATCCCGCCGCCCTCGATCTATTCAACCGCCATTGCGAGAACCGCCGCGACGCTTTGCTGGCGGCGGGGGCCGACCCCGACGAAGTGTTCGGCGACTGGAAAACGCTCATCGAGGCCCACGCCGCAGCCGCCGGCGAGAACGAAATCGCGACCGACCGCGTGCAGCGAGAGCTGATCGATCTGGTGGCCGCCGACGGCGGACTCGCCGATCCGGATCCCGAACCGGTCGCGGCCAAGCCCGTCAGGCGCGGGCGCGCCGTCCGGGCCGCTTTTGGCCGTTTCCGCACCGCGCTGCTTTGGTTGTTCGGCGTGGCGTTGCCGCTGGGCGTCCTGGCGTTCGAGCTGTTGGCGGGCTTCTGCGCGGAAGCGCTCTTCGACCCGATTCCGACCTGGCTGCACGCGCTGCTGATCGCGCTGGTGCCGATCGCCAACGCGTGGGCGCTGCTGGCCACGCGGCCGCAGCGCGAATCGGAGCGCGCCTTCCGGATCGCGGGCCGGCTCAACGGCATCGCGCTGGGCATTTCCGCCTACTACGCCTTGCAATTCGCGATCATCACGCCTTTCGCGTTCATCGCCTTGATTTTCGGCGCCGGCCTGCTTCCGCTCGCGCCGCTGTTGGCTTTCTTGTCCGCCTCCGCGCTGCGCGGCCGCCTCGTACATGCCGGCATCCGCCGCCCGTTTCTCTGGCCGTTCGCCGGCCGAACCATTCCCGTCCGCCCCGTGACCCCGTGGTACAAGACCGCGCTGCCCGCGTTCGTCTTGCTGGTCTTGCTGAGCCTGCCGCGGTTGGCCGTCCAGATCGGCATCGAACCCGCCAACGATCCCGATCCCGCCGTCCGCGCCCGCGCCGTGTGGTTCCTGCGCGCGTTCGGCAGCCGCGACCTGCTGCTCCGCAAATGCTACCGGCAAGGCGAAAACGCCGACCTGACGTCCCTCCTGACCCAAAAGCTGTTCGGCGCATCGCCGACGACCGCCGACGCGCAAAACGCCTACTACCGCGTCACCGGAAATCCGTACGGCGCCGTGCCGCCTCCGCGGCTCAAGGGGTTGCGCGGACAGGAACTCATCGACTCCGAATGGTTCGACCCCGCGCTCGGCGGCGACCAGGTCGCCGCCCGCGTTCGCGGACTGGCGCTGGCCCAATCGCGGCTGGACGGCCGCGTGGATTCCGCCTCCGGGTGCGCCTATCTGGAATGGACCCTGGAATTCCGCAACGCGTCCAAAACCGCGCGCGAAGCGCGCGCGCTGATCGACCTGCCGCCCGGCGCGGTCGTGTCGCGCGTCACGCTGTGGATCGACGACGAACCGCGCGAAGCCGCTTTCGGCGGCCGTTCCCAGACCCGCCAGGCCTACCGGCAGGTGGCCGTGCGCCAGCGGCGCGATCCGGTGCTCGTCACCACCGCCGGACCCGACCGCGTCTTGTTGCAGTGCTTTCCCGTGCCCGCGGACGGCTCGCTGAAAACCCGCATCGGCATCACCGCGCCGCTGCTCGTGCCCGATGCCGCGCAGGGCGTGGCCGCCCTGCGGTTGCCCGCGTTCGCGGAACAGAACTTCGGCGGCGCGCCGAAGGTGCAAACTTCGGTCTGGCTCGAAAGCGATCGCCCGGCCCTCGCCGTCGGCGCGGGCCTGCACGTCGAAAGCGCCGGGAATGTCCCCGCCATCCGCGGCCAGATCCCCGCCGATGCCTCTGCTCCCGCCGTTTGCCTGCAGGTTCCGCTGGAACAGCCCTATCGCCCCGTTTTGTCGCGCGACGAGCGTTTGCCGGCCGACACGGCCATCCTGCAAACGCTGGAAGGCCCCGCCGTCCCCGCGGCTTTTCCGCCGGCTCTCGCCGTCGTCGTCGATGGCTCCGCGCGGATGGCCCCATACGCGAAGGCGCTCGTCCAAGACGTGTTGGGACGGATTCCGCCCGATACGGCCGTCTGCACCATCCTGGCCCGCGATCTGCCGGAAGTCCTCTCCGGCATACCGTCCGCCGACGCCTTGCGTTTCGCCGGCGGGTGCGACAACGGCGCCGCGCTGGTTGCCGCCGCCGAATGGTCCGCCACCAACGGTTTCGCCCCGATCCTCTGGCTCCACGCCGCGCAACCTCTGGAATCCGGCGAATCGGAGGCCTTGCGCCAGATCGCCGACTTCTCGCGCGGCCAACTGGCGATCTACAGCCATCAGTTCGGTCCCGGCGCGAATCGCATCGCCGAAAAACTCGCCGACCAGCGCCTGATCCGCGCCATCCCCGTCTTGGCCGGCGCAACCGACATCGTCGATTACCTGCAACACAAGGCGGGCCGGTGGCAACGCGAGCGCCTGTCCGGCGCAAACCGGCCGGCCGGCGTGCCCGTCGGGTCCTCGCACGTCGCGCGGCTCTGGGCCGCCGACGAAATCGCGTGGTTGTCCGACCCAAACCGCAAGATCTATCGCGCAGAAGCCGTCGATCTCGCGCAGACCTTCCAGTTGGTCACGCCCGTCTCGGGCGCCGTCGTGCTGGAAACCGCCGCGCAATACAAAGCCAACGACCTAACCCCCGCCGATCCCGCCACCGTGCCCGGGATCGTCCCCGAACCGGCCACCGGCCTGCTGTTGCTGGGGGGCGCTTCCCTCCTGCTGGCTTTGCGCCGGCGCATTCCATCGAAATAATCCGGGCCGCGCGAAACGGGATTCTACCGTCGCCCGATTGCGCCCCCTCTTGCTTTCCATCGCGCGTTGCCGGTTTTCCACGCCGTGGAAAAAAGTTTTCCACGCCATGGAAAAATCGGGCAAAGTTTTTGGGAATGTCCGAAAGCGTGTGACGGCTAGGTG
>ERZ1645187.329-NODE-329-length-46012-cov-12.130448_pt1 | contig 46012 bp, 38 predicted proteins | sample MGYA00575352_ERZ1645187 | MGnify/ENA primary metagenome ERZ1645187 (study PRJEB40837, sample SAMN11349314) | freshwater sediment metagenome | isolation source: river sediment | host: Sediment | place: India: Wazaribad , New Delhi | collected 2017-02-21 ... | reverse complement strand
GCTTGTTCTGGGGCGCCTTCATCAACATGGGCCAGACCTGCGCCTGCGCCAAGCGGCTCTATGTTCCCGAGAACCTGTTCGAGCCGACCGTGCAGGCGCTCAAGGAGCTGGCCGAGGCGATGCCGATGGGCGACGGCCTGCGGGAAGGCATGGCGATGGGTCCGATCCAGAACAAGATGCAGTACGATAAGGTGGTGAGCCTGGTGGAGAGCGCCAGGCAGCAGGGCGGCACCATCGTCTGCGGCGGCACGCCCGGCGGCGGCCCGGGCTACTTCTACCCGCGCACCCTGGTGACGGGGCTCAAGGACGGCGACCGGCTGGTCGACGAGGAGCAGTTCGGCCCGGTGCTGCCCATCATCAAGTACCGCGACGTGGAGGAGGCCATCGCCAGCGCCAACCGGCTGGATGTCGGCCTCGGCGCCTCCGTCTGGTCGACCGACGTCGAGAAGGCGAAACAGGTGGCCGGCCGCATCCAGGCCGGCACGGTCTGGATCAACCAGCATGGCATGGTCCACCCCATGGTGCCTTTCGGCGGCATCAAGGGCTCCGGCTATGGCGTGGAGTTCGGCCTCGACGGCCTGAAGGCCGTCACGCAGCCGCAGGTGATCAGCATCAGGAAGTGACGTACGATCCTGGCGGTCAGGGTCGCTTCAGCCGAACGCTGAACCAGAAGGTGCTGCCCTGGCCGGGAACGCTCGACGCGCCGGCCTGGCCGCCCATCAATTCAGCCAGGCGCTTGGTGATCACCAGGCCCAGGCCGGTGCCGCCGTGTTCGCGCGTGCTGGAGTTGTCGCCGAGTTCGAATGGCGTGAAAAGCCGGGCCAGTGTTTCGGCGGCGATGCCGATGCCGGTGTCCTCGACCTCGAAGCGGATCAGGTCGTCGGCTTCGAGCCGCGCGCGCAGGGTCACCGAACCCTGCCCGGTGAACTTGACGGCGTTGGCGACATAGTTGGTCAGCGCCGAGCGGATGCGGCTGGGGGCGCCGAGCATGGTCGTCGGCAGGCCGCTGGCCACGACCGACAATGCCAGCCCCTTGGCCTGTGCCTGCGCCGCGAACATGGCCGCGACTTCGCGCATCAGGGCATCCGCGTCCACGGCCGTTCGTTCGAACTCCAGCTGGCCGGCTTCGAGTTTGGCGAACTCGAGCACGTCGCCGATCATGCCGAGCAGGCGCTTGACGGCATTGTCGATCTTCTCCAGCCGGCCGGCGCTCTTTTCGATATCGCCCGTGGCGCAATCGCGGCGGAGCAGGTAGGTCATACCGCCGATGGCGTTCAGGGGCGTGCGCAGTTCGTGGCTCATGTTGGCCAGGAAGGCATCCTTGGCCCGATTGGCCGCCTCGGCGGCCTGCTTGGCGGCGACCAGTTCCTCGGTGCGCTCGGCGACCAGTTCCTCCAGCTGGTCGCGATAATGCGCCAGCGCCTGGGTCTTCTGCCGAAGATCGGTGATGTCGGCAATGACGGCGACAAGGCCGACCGTCCGACCCTCATGGTCGACCAGGCGATCGCTGGTTAGATGCCCCCAGAAGTCGCTGCCGTCGCCGCGCCGATAATGCCGTTGCCGGTCGGCAAACGCCACTTTCCCCGACATCAGCGCCGCGACGTTGTTGGTGGCATCGGCACGCTCATCCGGATGCACGTGGTCGACGTAAAGGCTGCCTTGCAGCCGGTTGAGCGGACAAGCGAACATGTGCGCCATGCGCTGATTGGCGCGATGAATCAGACCATCGCTGTCGATGAAGACAATGGCGACGTTGGCGGTGTCGTAGATCGCCTGCAGTTCCTTCTGATTCCGTTCCAGGTCGAAGTTGGCCCGCCGGACCTGATCGAGGGCGGTCGCGACCGAAGCCTGGCTGCGGGTGGTGATCGCCACCAGCGCGGCAAGCAGCATGCTGATCGCCAGGCCGGCAATCAGCACGATGTCTTCCCTCGCCAGCCCCTCCTTGGCGCTGGCGCCGAGCAGCGCCCGCGCCGTCACCGTCCAGGGCTGGCCGGCGACGACGATGACGCGGGTTTGGGAAAAGCCGGCCGGGTCGGCCGCCGCGGAGCCATCGTTGGCGAACAGCAGGGCATTGGCGTCGGCCGTCTCGCCGTCATAAACCGCGACGGTCATCCGCCGCGACAACTCGGGGTTGTCGCGTTCGAGGATGCCGGTCATCAATTGCTTCATGCGCAGGGGCGAATAGGCCCAGCCGATCAGTTCGCGGCTCGCCGTCGGGGACGAAGCGGACGGTTTGCGATGGATGGGCACGTAAAGCAGGGTTCCCGCCTGCATGTCCTTGTCGGTTTCCTGAACGAGCGTCACCTTGCCCGACAAGGCCGGCCTGCCGCTGTCACGCGCGCGGGCCATGGCTTGCCGGCGCGTCGGCTCCGACCACATGTCGTAACCGAAGGCGCGCTGATTGCGCCAGTCGAAGGGCTCGAGATAGATGATCGACGAATAGGTATCCCGCTCGCCGGGCGGACGCACCGTGTACTCGGGAAAGCCCTCGGCCTGGATCGACTCGATGTGGCTGGCGAGTTCGGCCGGCTGGATCATCCTGGCGAAGCCGACGCCCTGGATGTCCGGATAGCGATCTTCCAGGCGCAGCGCGGCGACGAAGGTGCGGAACTCCGCCCGGGAAACCGCGTCGCTGGCGTCGAACAGGCCGACCACGCTGTGCAGGGCCTGCTCATAGGCCGTCATGCGGGCCGCCACGCTGTCGGTGAAAGCGTCGAACTCGTGGGCGAATTCGAGGCGGTTCGTTTCGACCGTCTGCTGGTGGGTGGTGCGCCAGAGGAACAGCGTCAGGCCGAGATTGGCGACGAGAACCAGCCACGGCAGCAGCAGAAGAAATCGACGCCCTGACAAGGGGTTCATCATGGCTGAGTCACGTGCGATCGGACTGGATGCCAGCGGATAATTGAATTGTTTCAGCTTGTGAATTGTTTCAGCTTACCGCAATTCGGCCAAACGGGCTTGACTCAGGACAGCTTGAGCAATCGCTCCCCGGCCCTGGTCAGCCGTTGAAAGGCGGCCGCCCGGTCCGCCGCCCGGTCGCCGCCGCCGGCCTACCCCAGTTCGACCAGCAGATCCTTCGGCTCCACCCGGTCGCCCGGCGCCACCAGAACGCGAACGACGGTCGCGTCGCGCTCGGCGGTGACGGCGGTTTCCATCTTCATCGCCTCGATGGAAACCAGCGGGCTGCCACGGCTGACTTTCTGGCCAGGCGTGACCGACACGATGACCACGGCGCCGGGCATGGGCGCGGCGACATGGTTGGGATTGCCATCCTGCGCCTTGGCGTGGGCCTTCTTCTTCGCCAGGCCGGCCTTGTCGACATGCATCGGGCGCGGCTGGCCGTTGAGCTCGAAGAACAGGTGCGCCACACCTTCCGCATCATCGTCCTGGCGGCCGGTGAGCTGGATCACCAGCGTCTTGCCGGGATCGATGTCGACGGCGACTTCCTCCTTCTCGTGCAGGCCGTAGAAGAACACCGGCGTCGGCAGCACCGAAACGTTGCCGTAGTGGCGCTGGTGCTCGGCGAATTCGGCGAACACCTTCGGGTACATCAGGTAGGAGGCGAGGTCGTTGTCGTCGATGTGCCGGCCGACCGCTTTTTCGGCGGTGGCGCGTGTCGCTTCGAGGTCGACGTCGGGCAGGTGCGCGCCGACGCGGCCCTCGATCGGCGCCTTGCCCTTGAGAATCTTCTTCTGCAAGGCGGCGGGGAAGCCGTCGGCCGGGTAGCCCATCTCGCCCCGGAACATGGAGACGACCGAGTCGGGGAAGGAGATTTCCTTGTCGGGATCGGCGACCTCCGCCGGCGTCAGTCCGTTGGCGACCATGAACAGCGCCATGTCGCCGACCACTTTCGATGAAGGCGTCACCTTGACGATATCGCCGAACAGCTGGTTGACGTCGGCATAGGCTTGCGCGACGTCGGACCAGCGCGAGTCGAGGCCCATCGAGCGCGCCTGTTCGCGCAGGTTGGTGTATTGGCCGCCGGGCATTTCGTGGCGATAGACGTCGGAAGTGCCGGCTCGGATTTCCGCCTCGAAGGGCGCGTAGTAGTGGCGCACGTCTTCCCAGTAGCGCGCGAAGGGCTGGATGTCGCGGTAGCCGATGCCGGGCGCGCGATCGGTGTTCTCCAGCGCGGCGAGAATGGCGCCCATGCTCGGCTGCGAGGTGAGCCCGCTCATCGAGTCCATGGCCGCGTCGACCGCGTCGACGCCGGCCTCGATCGCCGCCAGCACCGAGGCGACGCTGCCGCCGCTGGTGTCGTGGGTGTGCAGGTGGATGGGCAGGCTGACCTCCTCGCGCAGCGCCTTGACCAGCGCGCGCGCCGCCGGCGGCCGCAGCACGCCGGCCATGTCCTTGATGCCGATGACGTGGGCGCCGGCCTTTTCGAGCTGCCTGGCCATGTCGACGTAGTACTTGAGGTTGTACTTCGGCCGCGCGGCGTCGAAGAGATCGCCCGTGTAGCAGATCGCGGCCTCGCAAATCGCGCCGTTGTCGATCACCGCGTCCATCGCCACGCGCATGTTCTCGACCCAGTTGAGCGAATCGAAAACGCGGAAGATGTCCATGCCGTTCCGGGCCGCCTGCCTGACGAAATAGCGCACCACGTTGTCGGCGTAATTGGTGTAGCCGACGGCGTTCGAGGCGCGCAGCAGCATCTGGAACAGGATGTTCGGCGTCGCTTCGCGCAGCTTCGCCAGCCGCTCCCACGGGTCTTCCTTGAGGAAGCGCATGGCCACGTCGAAGGTGGCGCCGCCCCAGCATTCCATGGAGAACAGCCGCGGCAGCAGGCGGGAATAATGCGGCGCGATGGCGACCATGTCGGCCGTGCGCATGCGCGTGGCGAACAGCGACTGGTGCGCGTCGCGCATGGTCGTGTCGGTGAGCAGCACCTGCTTCTGTTCGCGCATCCACTCGGCGAATTTCCTCGCGCCCAGTTCCTTGAAGCGGTCGCGGCTGCCGGCGGGCGGCGTGTCGCCAAGGCTGACTTTCGGGAACAGCGGCGCGGGGATCGGCTGCTTCGGCAGCGGCCGGCCTTTCATCTCGGGATTGCCGTTCACTTCGACGTCGCCGATGAATTTCAGCAGCCGGGTCGCGCGGTCGCGATGCTTCTTGAAGGTGAGCAGCTCCGGCGTGGTGTCGATGAAGCGCGTCGTGCATTCGCCGCTCTTGAACAGCGGATGCAGGATGATGTTCTCGAGGAAAGTCAGGTTCGACGACACGCCGCGCACGCGGAATTCGCGCAGCGCGCGGTTCATGCGGCGGATCGCTTCCTCGGGATCATGGCCGCGCGCCGTGACCTTGACCAGCAGCGAGTCGTAGAAGGGCGTGATGACCGCGCCGGTGTAGGCCGTGCCGGCGTCGAGCCGGATGCCGGCGCCCGAGGCGCTGCGGTAGGCGGTGAGCTTGCCGTAGTCGGGCGTGAAGTTCTTCTCCGGGTCCTCGGTGGTGACGCGGCATTGCAGCGCATGGCCCTGCAGGCGGATTTCGCCTTGTACCGGCAAATAATGGTCGGCGCCGATCTCGCCGCCCTCGGTGACGCGGATCTGCGCCTTGACAATGTCCAGCCCCGTGACTTCCTCGGTGACGGTGTGCTCGACCTGGATGCGCGGATTGACCTCGATGAAATAGAACTTGCCGCTGTCCGCGTCCATCAGGAACTCGACCGTGCCGGCGTGGGTGTAGTTCACGCCGCGCGCCAGCTTGAGCGCCGACTGGCAGAGCGCTTCGCGCTGCCCGGCGGTCAGGTAGGGCGCCGGCGCGCGTTCCACGACCTTCTGATTGCGCCGCTGCACCGAGCAGTCGCGCTCGAACAGGTGGACGAGATTGCCGTGCGTGTCGCCGAGCACCTGCACTTCCACGTGCCGGGCGCGCACGACCATCTTTTCCAGATAGACCTCGTCGTTGCCGAAGGCCGCCGCCGCTTCGCGCCGCGCGACCTCGATGGCCGGCGCCAGTTCGGACTCGTTGTTGATCGCGCGCATGCCGCGGCCGCCGCCGCCCCAGCTCGCCTTGAGCATCAGCGGGTAGCCGATCCCGGCCGCCAGCTTCCTGCATTGTTCGATGTCGCCCGGCAGGGCGCCGGTGGCCGGCACCACGGGCACGCCGACGCGTTCGGCCAGCGCCCGCGCCGCGACCTTGTTGCCCAGTTCGCGCATCACGTCCGGCTTCGGCCCGATGAACAGGATGCCGTTCTTCGCGCACGCCTCGGCGAAATCCGGGTTTTCGGACAGGAAGCCGTAGCCGGGGTGGATGGCGTCGACCTTGGCCTGCTTGGCGACGCGGATGATGTCGTCGATGTCCAGATAAGCCTGGATCGGCTTCCTGCCTTCGCCGACCAGATAACTTTCGTCCGCCTTCGAGCGATGGAGGGCCAGCCGGTCCTCGCTCGAATAGATGCCGATGGTGCGGATGCCCAGCTCGCTGGCCGCGCGCATGACGCGGATGGCGATTTCCGAGCGGTTGGCGACCAGGAGACTGCGGATGTGCTTGTGGCTCATGGCGAATTTCCGATAAAGGATGACTCGAGGCGGCGGCATTCTGCCTCAAAGAACCGCTACCCCAGTATGACCAGCGTGCAAAGTTGTTGCCGGAAAATTCATCTTTGTGCAATGCAGCAATATACTTGGCGTGCCATCATGCCTGAACAACCCCGGAACCCGTCATGACCCCCACCGAACTCAAGCGATTCCTGCGCGAACACGTGCCCTTGTTCGAGGGTTTCGACGCCAGGGACATCGGCCGGATCGTCGAGGCGAGCGAGTTGCGCACTTTCGAGGGCAGCGAGGCGATCGTCGAGTGCGGCGAGGAAGGCCGTTTCTTCGGCGTGCTGGTCAGCGGCCATGCCCAGGTGTCGGTGGCCGACCACACCGGCGGGCGCGTCGTCTTCTGCGAGCTGAACGCGGGCGATGTGTTCGGTGAAATGTCGCTGCTCACCGGCGACAGCACCGTGGCCGACGTCATCGCCGGCAACCGCTGCTTCGTGCTCATGATTCCCCAGGACGTGTTCAATGCCCACATCCTGGTCAAGCCGTGCGCCGTGACTTTCCTGTCCAAGCTGCTGGCGCGGCGCACGCGCGAGCAGACCGTCGACATCACCAGCCGCCAGCTGCGCGAGCAGGCGGTGACGCATTCGAGCGATCCCTACGCGCTGAGCCTGCACACCGAGGTGCCGGGCAAGATCCTGGCCCTCAACGTCGGCCTGTCGCAGATCCGCTTCGGGGTCTTCGACACGCAGGACACCGGCAAGGACGTGCATGGCACCATCGACTGCGGCGACCGGGCGCACGCCTACATCACGCTCACCGCCGGCGGCGTGGTCAGCCGGCGCGAGCGGCCGGTCTGCCAGCTCGACGAGCTGTTCCAGGTCATTTTCGAGTCGATGCTGCTGCTCGGCGACCAATACCTGTTCACGCCCTACGAGGTCATTGCCGTCGGCCACCGCGTCGTCCATGGCGGCAGCAAGTTTTCCAGCGCGGCGGTGATCACGCCGCGCGTGCTCGCCGACATCGACGCGCTCTCGACATTCGCACCCCTGCACAACCCGATCAACGTCGAGGGCATACATCTGGCGATGAAGCTGTTCCCGGACGTGCCGCACGTGGCCGTCTTCGATACCGCGTTCCACCACAGCCTGCCGACCTACGCCTACCTCTACGGCCTGCCCTACGACTGGTACAAGAAGGAGGGTTTCCGCCGCTACGGCTTCCACGGCACTTCGCACCGCTTCGTCTCGCTGAAGTCGGCCGAGATCGTGCGCCGGCCGCTGGGCGAGCTGGAAATCATTTCCTGCCATCTTGGCGAGGGCGCGTCGCTGTGCGCGATCGATCACGGGCGCTCGGTCGATACCACCATGGGCATGACGCCTTCCGACGGCCTGATCATGCCCAGCCGCGCCGGCAGCATGGACCCGGCGATGATGATCCACCTGATGGATCATTACCGCATGAGCCGGGACGAACTGCTGAAACTGGTCAATGCCGACAGCGGCCTGAAGGGAATCTCGGGCATCTCCAGCGACATCCACGAAATCGAGGCCGCCGCCAGCGAGGGCCACCACCGCGCGCTGCTGGCGCACCGCGCCTTCTGCTACCAGATACGCAAGGGCATCGGCGCCTACGTGGCGGCCATGGGCGGTGTGGACGTGCTCGCGTTTACCGGCCAGATCGGCGAAACCAGTCCGACGGTGCGCAGCCTGGCCTGCCAGGGGCTTGGCTACATGGGCATCAAGCTCGACGAGGAGAAGAATCGCCGGCTCGGCGCCGCCAGCAGCCATGCGCTGATCTCGGCCGACGATTCGCCGGTGAAGATCCTGGTCATCGCCAACAACGACGAACGCCTGCTGGCGTGGGAGACGTTGCGCGCCATCGAGCGCGACCGGATCGCGCTGGCGATCAAGGGCCAGCCGGCGGCGCCGATTCCCGTCGAGGTCTCGGCCCACCACGTGCATCTGGCGCAGGAGGATGTCGACAAGCTGTTCGGCGCCGGCCACGAGCTGACGCCGGAACACGAGCTGTCACAGCCCGGCCAGTTCGCGTGCCGGGAACAGGTCGACCTGGTCGGGCCGAAGGGCCGGATCGCCAAGGTCCGCGTGCTCGGCCCGACGCGCAAGGAAACGCAGGTCGAGATCGCCATGACGGAGCAGTTCAAGCTCGGCATCCAGGCGCCGATCCGCGAGTCCGGCGACCTCGCCAACACGCCCGGCATCACGCTCGAGGGCCCGAAGGGCTCGGCCCGGATCGAGCGTGGCGTCATCTGCGCCCAGCGCCACATCCACATGTCGCCCGAGGACGCGATGAATTTCCGCGTGCGCGACAAGTACGTGGTGCGGGTGCGCATCGAGGGCGAGCGCGAACTGATTTTCGGCGACGTGGTGGTGCGGGTGAACCCGAACTACCGGCTGGCGATGCACATCGACACGGACGAAGGCAATGCCGCCAACGTCCGCACGGGCATGATCGGCCACATCGAGGAGATTCAGTCCCGGGCCTGAAGCCTCGCGCGCCGCGGGGCCGATGACGGCGGAACGGCCCTCAGTGGCCGGCCGCCTTGGCCATGGCTTCCTCGAGCTTGGCCGCCGGCATGTAGCCCGGAATGCGGGTGCCGTCGGCGAGGAAGATCGCCGGCGTGCCGCGGATGTTGAGCTTGCGCGCAAGTGCCATCGACTTCTCGACCGCGGCGGTGTCGCACTTGGCGGCCTCGGGCGCCTTGTTGTTCACCATGTAGTCGTTCCAGGCCTTGGCGCGGTCCGCCGCGCACCAGATGGCCTTCGACTTGTCGAGCGAATCGGGCGACAGGATGGGGTGGAGGAAAGTGTAGATGGTGATGTCGTTGAGCGACTGCAAATCCTTCGCCAGCTTCTTGCAATAGCCGCAGTTGGGATCCTCGAACGTGGCGATGACCCGCTTGCCGTTGCCCTTGACCTGCTTGATGGCGATGTCGGTCGGCAGGTCGGAGAACTTGATCTGGGCGAGCTTGTCGAGCCGTTCCTGGGTCAGGTTCTTCTGGGTCTTCGGCTCGATGATCTGGCCGACGATGACGTGGGTCGCCTTCTCGTCGGTGTACAGCAGGTCGCCGCCGACCAGGACCTCGTAAAGGCCGAGGACGCCGAGCTTGCGCACGCCTTCGACCTTGGTGCCGTCGGGCAGCGTTGCCTCGATGTTTTTCTTGATGGTCGCCTCGACGCCCTGGGCGCCTGCCAGCGTGGCCAGCAACGAGCCGCACAGGGCGATGAAAAAGTGTTTGATCATGAAGGTCTCCATTCGGGGGATGGTCAGCCCATCGCGTAACGCACCAGCGCGTCCTTGACGATCGGCAGTCGTTGGGTCAGGTTCAGGCCGAGGTTGCGCAGCGCCGGCAGCGGCCCGCCGTCCGGCGAGAAAAGCTTTTGCAGGCCGTCGGTGACCGATTGTAGCGCCACCACTTCCTCCTTGCGCGCCCGCTCGTGACGGCGCAGCCAGTTCAGGTCGCCGCAATCGACATGCGCCGGACAGGCCGCGAGGACTTCGGCCAGGCTCTTCGCATCCTGGAAGCCGAGGTTGATGCCATGGCCCGACAACGGGTGGATGGCATGGGCGGCGTCGCCGATCAACACGAGCCGGGGCGCCACCGTGCGGGGCGCGCGCATCAGCCGCAACGGAAACGCCGCCGGCGGCGTGACCAGCGACAGCGCGCCGAAGCGCCGCCCGCCGGCATCGGCGACGCGGTCGCACAATGCCGTGGCCGACAACGCCAGCAACTCATCGGCATGCGCGGCCGGCGTGGACCAGACGATCGAAATCAGGTTGCCCGGCAAGGGCAGCCAGGCCAGCACGCCGTCGTGGCGGAACCATTGACAGGCGATGTGCCGGTGCGGCTTTTCGATGGCGAAGTTGGCGACCACGCCATGCTGGCCGTAGGGATGGAATTTCACCTCGATGCCCGCCGCGGCGCGCGTCCACGAATCGGCGCCGTCGGCGGCGACGACCAGCTTGCCGCGCAGCTCGCGGCCGTCGGCCAGCGTCAATGTCGCCGCATCCTCGGCGAAAGTCAGTCCTCGCGGCACGCCGGGGCAGAACAGGGTGACGTTGCCCTGCCGCTTGGCCGTCTCCCAGAGTTCGCGCTGCATCGACGAGGATTCGACGATCCAGGCAAGTTCCGCGACGCCGGCATCGTAGGCGGAAAAGTCCAGCCGCCCGCCCGCGTCGCCATGAATTTCCATCGCCGCGACCGGCGTCATCCTGGTCCTGTCGAGGTGGCCCCAGGCCCCGATGCGGTCGAGAAAGCGCGCGTTGGCCGGGCTGACGGCATAGATGCGCGCGTCCCACGCGCCGGCCGGCGGGGTCGGCATCCGCCCTTCGATCAGCGCGATCGACAGGCGGTTGCGTTTCAAGGCGACCGCCAGCGCCAGGCCGGCCAGACCACCACCAACGATCACGACATCGAATTCCATGGACCCTTCCGGCACCGGTGCTCGCCTTGACAAGAAGCGCGGGGGCAAAGGATAATCGCGCCCCTTCGCGGTGATGTAGCTCAGCTGGTTAGAGCGACGGATTCATAATCCGTAGGTCGAGGGTTCAAGTCCCCCCATCACCACCAATAAAGCGGCTCTCCACCCGGAGGGCCGTTTTTCGTTGATGGCCCCGTAGCCAGAACGTGGCCACGAGTACGTTGTTCAACCGTGAAGCTGCAACCGCCAGATGATCCGGAGCCAGATGGGCATCTCCACCATGGCTCCGCTACGCCACTCGCCCAAGCATTGTAATTCATGGTCGAGATGCCAGCCCGACCGTGCCAGACCGTCCATCGTTGGCTCCGTGGTGCGATCGACGACACCACCGCGAACGCGCGCTGTTCGATTGGGAGGCATAAGCTATTTCTGATTTCCATGACATAGTGGCGCCAAAATGGCGACAGTGATAGACTGAATGTCCGGATCATTGTTGGAGGTTCACATGGGTACCGCAGTTGCCAAGCAGGACCGTATCGGCGCCCGGGTTCCGCACGAGGTGTACGAGACGCTTTGCCGGGCCGCCGAACTGACCGGCGCGACGGTCAATCAGTTTCTGGTGCAGGCGGCGCTGAAAGAGGCCCAGGAAGTCATCGAGCGGGAAGAGGTTATCCGCCTCAGTCCGCGCGACTGGAACTGGCTGCTCGACTTGATGGAGAACCCGTCCAAGCCTACGCCTAAGTTGAAGGCTGCCATGAAGCGCTATCAGAAAGCCAGGCGAGACGATGCAGGTACTGCCTTTAGCTGGGAGCCATGACCGGCAGGGGTTCGACTGTGGCCGCCAGGAACTGAACGACTGGCTGCGGCAGGTTGCGCGCCAGCATCAGGACAAGGGACTGTCGAAAACCTTCGTCGCCATCCGTGAGGACGAACCGGCCCGCATTTGCGCCTACTACGCGCTGACCTTGGCCGAACTCGAAAACCGGCATCTGCCGGATGCCTGGCGGAAGAAACTGCCGCGACGCATCCCCGGCGTGCGGCTGGGCCGGCTGGCGGTCGCCCGGCAATACCAGGGCAAGGGACTGGGCGAACTCCTGCTGGTCGACGCCTTGACGCGGGCGCATCGCATCTATGCCGAGGCGGGTGGGATTGGCTTGTTTGTGGATGCTCTCGATGAACAGGCAGCCGGGTACTATCGCCGTTTCGGTTTCGAAACCGCACCGGACAACGTGCTGCTGCTATTCCTGCCGGCAGCGGTCGCTCAAAGTGGGTAGGGGGATTTTGCCTGATGAATTTCAGTGAAGACTCAAGGGTCAAAATTCCTTGCATCCTGCATCTGGTGCGGCTGGGCTATCGCTATCTTTCGTTGCAAGATGCCTCTTGGGACGAAGAAACCGACATCTTCCCCAAACTTTTTCATGCGGCTATCGCCGACATCAATCCCGGCATGGAAACCACTGAAATTGGTCGCCTGTTGGCTGACGTCAAACTCCTGCTGGATAACGAAGACCTCGGAAAAGCCTTCTACGAGCGACTCATCGAGCGCTCGGGCACCCGCCTGATCGATTTCGAGAACTTCGACAACAACCATTTCCATGTCGTCACCGAACTGACCTGCAAGAATGGGGGTGAAGAGTTCCGGCCCGACATCACCCTGCTCATCAACGGCATGCCGCTGGCCTTCATCGAGGTCAAGAAGCCCAACAACCGCGAAGGCGTGCTGGCCGAACGCAACCGCATCATCACGCGCAGCCGCAACCCGCGCTTCCGGCGCTTCATCAACATCACCCAGTTGATGGTTTTCTCCAACAACATGGAGTACGACGACTGCTCGCCGCAGCCCGTCGAAGGCGCCTTCTACGCCAGCCCGTCGTATGACGCGCCCATCTTCAACTACTTCCGCGAAGAAGAAACGCTGGACTTGGCCGCGTTGCTGGCAGACGAAGATGACGCGGTTGAAAACGAGGTGCTGCGCGACAACAACCTCAACGTCATCAAGCACAGTCCGGAATTTCTCAGCAACAAATCACCAGCTACGCCAACCAACCGACTCTGTACCTCGCTGTTTAGCCGAAAACGGCTGTCGTTTCTCCTGCAGTACGCCCTGGTTTACGTCAATGAGGCCAACGGACTGCACAAGCATGTTATGCGCTACCCCCAGATCTTTGCCACCAAGACCATCGAGAAGAAGCTCGATGCTGGCGTGAAGAAGGGCATCATCTGGCACACCCAGGGCAGCGGCAAAACCGCGCTGGCCTACTACAACACCCGCTTTCTCACCGACTACTTCCAGCGCCGGGGCATTATTCCCAAGTTCTATTTCATCGTTGACCGAATTGACCTGCTTAACCAGGCACAGCGCGAATTTGCCGGCCGTGGCCTGACAGTGCACACCATCGACAGCCGCGAAGCATTTGCCCGCGACATCAAGGCGACACAGGCGCTGCACAATCACGCCGGCAGGCCAGAGATCACCGTGGTCAATATCCAGAAGTTCCAGGATGACCCGGATGTGGTACGTGCCGAGGATTACGATGTCAGCATCCAGCGAGTCTACTTTCTCGACGAGGTGCACCGCAGCTACAACCCCAAGGGCAGCTTTCTCGCCAATCTGAGTCAGTCCGATCAGAACGCAATCAAGATCGGCCTCACCGGCACGCCCCTGCTGGGCGATGATTACAACTCCCGGGCCCTGTTCGGTGACTACATCCACAAGTACTACTACAACGCCTCCATCGCCGATGGCTACACCTTGCGCCTGATCCGCGAGGAAATCGCCACCAACTACAAGCTTTCGCTACAAGAAGCGCTCGCCGCCGTGGAGCTTCAACAAGGCGATATCGACCGCAAGCTCATCTATGCGCACCCGCGCTTTGTCGAGCCAATGCTCGATTACATCATCAGCGACTTTGAAAAGAGCCGCAGCGCACTGGGCGACGCCAGCATTGGTGGCATGGTGATCTGCGACAGTGCCGAGCAGGCTCGACAGATGTTCGACATCTTCAATGCCGTTTATGCCGCCCCCACGCCAGCACATGTCGTGCAGGATTCCGCGCCGAGCATGATCGCCGCAGCCCAGCCCGACAGCTACGCCGCCCGCACACTGCTGGCAAACCGCGCCAAAACCGCCGCCCTGATCCTGCACGACGTCGGCAGCAAAAATGAACGCAAACAATGGGTGGCAGACTTCAAGGCCGGCGAGATCGACCTGCTGTTTGTTTACAACATGCTGCTCACCGGTTTTGACGCCAAGCGCCTGAAAAAGCTCTACCTCGGCCGCATCATCAGGGCGCACAACCTCTTGCAGGCGTTGACCCGCGTCAATCGCCCCTACAAGGAATTCCGCTACGGCTACGTCGTGGACTTTGCCGACATCCGCAGGGAATTCGACAAAACCAACCAGGACTACTTTGACGAACTGCAATCGGAGCTGGGCGACGAGATCGAGCACTACTCCAACCTGTTCAAATCCGCCGAGGAAATCACGCAGGAAATTGAAGCCATCAAGGACATCCTGTTCAGCTTCAATATCGAAAACGCCGAGGAATTTTCACGGCAGATGAGTCAGATTCAGGATCGCGCCACTGTGCTGGCGCTCAAGAAAGCACTGGCGGATGCACGCAATCTCTACAACCTGAACCGCCAGAACAACCAGCTGCGCGCCAAATACCAGGGCGATGCCAAATACACGCGTATCCACAAGCGGCTGCAGGAGCGCGGCAACGTTACCCAGACCGAGCGCAACCTGTTCGAGGCGCTTTCCGGCGTCAAGGCGCGGGCCGACGAACAGGTGCTGCAAAACACCCAGCTCCTGAACAACGAGAGCTACTTCGAGCGCATGATGCAGCCCATCGTGATCGGCGAGTTTTCCACCCGCCAGCACATCAAGCTCACCCCGAACGCCAGCCCTGACGATATGGAAATGCTGCAAATGCAGATGGGGCCGGATACCGCCCGCCTTAGACCTGAGCATTTCATCGCTCACCTGTTCGGTCGCCAGAACGCCCCGGAATTCGCCAAGCTGTTCGACGACACCCTGCGCGACATTGCGATTACCAACAACGACATCTTCGCCGTCAAGACCGACGGCGGCGCCAAGATCACCCTGTTCGACCGGGTTAGCGAGTTCATTACCGACCCTTCCAAGCGCGACGCCTTCTGCCGCGCCATCATCAACAAGCTGGGCGATTTCAGCTTCGAGCGCATCTTCAACGAGAAGTACGATTTCTACGCGGCGCTGTTTGAATACCTGATCAAGGATTACAACAAGGACAGCGGCGGCAAATACGCCGAGTACTACACCCCGCACGCCGTGGCCAAGATCATGGCCGCCATCCTGGTGCCCGAAGCCGTGCGCGGCAAGGTCAGCAACGTCAGCTGCTACGACCCCTCGGCCGGTTCCGGTACGCTGTTGATGAACATCGCCCACGCCATTGGCGAGCAGCGTTGCAGCATCTATTCGCAGGACATTTCGCAGAAGTCCTCCAGCCTGCTGCGCCTGAACCTGATCCTGAACAACCTGGTGCACTCTATCCCCAACATCATCCAGGGCAACACCATGACCCATCCCTGGCACCGGGACGGCAAGGCGCTCAAGAAGTTCGACTACATCGTCAGCAATCCGCCGTTCAAGATGGATTTCTCCGATTTCCGCAACGAGCTGGATACCAAGGCGCACAGCGAGCGCTTCTTTGCCGGGGTGTACGACGTGGATGTCCGGACCATCAACTACCACCTGAAAAAGGTATTTTCGGACAGCGAACCGGAGCCTGCTTCAGTTATCCGAAATTTTCGGATAACTGCCGCCGACGGCAAGAGCTACGACACCAGGCACTACAACCTGGCGGCCATCCATACCAATTGAGGTGCGGCCATGGCGGCACCCCATCTGTGCTAAAGTTAAACACAGAGAGATGTGCTTAACTTTGAGTCACAATGAAAAACGTTTCCGATCAACAAGTTGCAGAGCATCTTAAGCGCTTGAATCCCTGGTGGGCGAGCGCGGGGATGGATCAGGGAACGCTGGAGTTGCGCCCGCGCGCTTATCTGGCGCCGGTACGGGCGTTGTTGCTGGAGTCCGGGCTACGCCGCGCCGTGGTGTTGCTGGGGCCGCGCCGGGTAGGCAAAACCATTCTGATCCGGCATCTGATTGCCGACTTGTTGGGGGGGCATGTCGCCGCCCGGCGCATTGCCTATGTGGAAATGGATCACCCGCTGTTGCACGGGCAGTCACTGGGGGCGCTGGTGCAGCAGATCGAGGCGGCGACGCCCGATGGCGAGGGGCTGCGCTATCTGTTCTTCGACGAAATCCAGTCGCACAAGGATTGGGAAAAACACCTCAAGCCGCTGGTCGATCATCGGCCGGACCTGCGCATCCTGGTATCCGGCTCGGCTGCGGCGGCGCTCAAGCGTCAGAGCACGGAATCTGGCGCGGGGCGCTTTACGGATTTTCTGCTGCCGCCACTGACCTTCTCCGAATATCTGCACTTGCGCGGGGAAGCGGCGGCCATTCGCGAGGAACGTCCGAACCAGTATGTGCTGGACGACATTGCCCTGCTCAACGAGCAGTTTGTCGATTACGTGAATTACGGCGGCTATCCGGAGTTGGCGCTGTCGCCGACCGTTCGCGGCAATCCGGAGCGCTTCATCAAATCCGATATCGTGGACAAGGTGTTGCTGCGTGATCTGCCGCAGTTGTATGGCATCAAGGATATACAGGAGTTGAATTCGCTGTTTACGTTGTTGGCATTCAATACGGCGGAGGAAATTTCCTTCGAGCAGTTGTCGCAACGCAGTGGCGTGGGCAAGCAGACGATTCAGAAATACATCGAGTATCTGGAAGCGGCATTCCTGATCAAGCGGGTATTTCGCGTGGATCAGGATGGCCGCCGTTATCAGCGCGAGCGCAATTTCAAGGTGTATTTGACGAATTCCGCCATGTACACCGGCCTATTCGGCGCCCGGCTGCCAGATGAGACAGAATTTGGGCACCTGGTGGAAACCGCATTGTTTGCGCAGCGCTTCCACGAAGGGGCACGGCTGAACTATGCGCGCTGGGGCAATCAGGATTGTGAAGTGGATTTGGTGGAATCCTCGCAGGCGCTCAAGCCGACGGGTGCCTTGGAAATCAAATGGAGCGACCGCTATGTCGCCAAGCCGGAATCGCTCACCGGCCTGATGAAGTTCGTGCGTAACAATCGGCTTCCGCTGGCCTGGGCATCAACCCGCAGTCAGTTCGGGAAAGCCATCATCGATGGCGCGGAAATCCGGCAGTGGCCTGCCGCCGTGCTGGCGTTTCATTACGGTGTCAGCGCCGTGCGTGGCCGTTTGGCCGACTTCGATGCCAAGGTTATCTCCTGAACATCCCATCGACCCCGGTACTCGGGCGGAAATCGACGCGCGGCTGGTGGACATCGAAGGCCGCGCTCCGCCGCCAGAACCCGCCACGATCACGTCGTATTCGTCGTTGTCGCTCGCGCTGCATCCCTTCGCTGATCGATTCAGGCCGCTGTCATGTCCTCGGAGCCCCAGTAGGCTTTCATCGACACGATCCGGCACTGCTCATCGAAGGTCATCACCTCCACCAGGGGAATCCGCGTCGGGCCCTGCCCCGGAATATCGACACGCACCTCGGCCGCCATGGCTGCCGCGTTGGCGAAGGAGCCGAAGGGACCGGCCAGGATGGTGAGGCGGACACTGGTGGCGACCGCGTTCCGGTAAAGCTCGGTGATGGCGGCCCTGCCCGCCCGTACCGGAGAACCCAGGGGATCCTCGATGGTCGCGTCATCGGCGTAGAGGGAAATCACGCCTTCCACGTCTCCCGCATTCACCCGCTCCACGTACTTGGTCAGTACAGCTTTCATTTCTGCTTGTGTCGGCACAGCTTCCTCCTAATGTTGATAACGAAGTCAGACCCGGTAACCGCCATCCACCGAGAGGACCTGCCCCGTGGTGTAGGCCGCCCGGTTGGAGGCCAGGAACACCACCGCGTCAGCGACCTCGTCGGCGCTTCCCCAGCGCTTCAGGCACAGTTTCGACAAGGCCGCCTGCCGCCAGCGCTCGGTGAAGGTGCCGTCGGCCAGGCGACGCAGGAAGATGCCGGATTCGATCACTCCCAGGGCGACGCTGTTGGCGCGGATGCCGTGGCGCCCCTCCTCCCTGGCGATACCCTGGACCAGCGACTCGATCGCGGCCTTGGGCGCCACCGAGAGCACGTCGCCCTCGGGCCAGCGGTGCAGGCCGGCGGAACTGATATGCACGTAGGAGCCGCCGCCGCCCGCCTTGAGATGCGGCAGGGTGGCATGGACCAGATTGAAAAAACCGTTCAGATCGGCATCCATCACTTGGCGCCACTGCGCCGTCGTCATGTCGCGGATCCTGGGCTGGGCGATGTCGGTGCCGGATGCCACCACCACGGTATGGATGCGCCGGTGGGCGGCCAATTCATCCACCGTCGTCCGGATGCCGGCCTCGTCCTCCAGCGAAAGCCGCACCGTCAGGGCGGTTCGTCCCAGGGCCTCGACGGCGGCGGCCGTTTCAGCGGCCCGGGCGGCGTTGCTCCGATAGGTGAGCGCCACATCGCTTCCCGCTTCGGCCAGGCGCTTGCAGATGGCCTGCCCCATGCCGCCGCTGCCGCCGATGACCAGTGCGACCCCCTGGGGAAAGTTCTCTCGTTGTCCTGTCATGTCGGATTACTCTGTCCTTGCGACGAATGCTGCCGCTTCGCGGCCGGTCGGGAGGAATGGAAAATCACAGACCGACCGGATTGGGTAAGCTACGCAGTTTAGTCCCGGGCTGCAGCGCTCCATTCCCGAACCAGTACCATCGGGGGAATTGTAAGCAGTGCCGTTCGATCCGGGGTTGGAGCGTTCCGACCATCGAGCCCGATATCTAAGAGCATACCGCGGTGACAGGCCTCTTCCTTCGCCGCGGCAAAATAATCGTTTTTTGAACGTCCTTGCACGAAAGAGGAGAAGAGTTATGCGGTTCGGATTTCACATGTTCATGGTTCCCCCGTCGGAGCATCAAGAGGTTGCGCGTACCGCCGACGCCTGGGGCTGGGACAGCATTCAGGTGGCCGACGCCCCCTTTTTCCCGGAGAAGGTTTCCGTCCCCTATCCCTACACGCCGGACGGCAACCGCTTCTGGCCTCTCGACATGGAGGTTCTCGATCCCTGGGTCGCGCTTACGAACATGGCGGTGGCGACCAAGCGCATGCGCTTCATCCCCTCGGTACTCCGGTTGGCCATCCGACAGCCGTTGCTCGAAGCCAAGAGCCTGTTCTCGTTGGCGGCCATCGCCAACGACCGTGTCGCCCTGGGCGTCGGTCTCGCCTGGATGCCCGAGGAATTCAAATGGCTCGGCCAAGACATGAAGACCCGCGGCGCGCGCCAGGATGAAGCCATCCAGGTCGTACGCCTGTTGATGAAGGGCGGTTTCCAGGAGTTCCATGGCAAGCACTACGACTTCGATCGCCTGACCATGGCGCCAGTGCCCAAGAAGCCGATTCCGATCTATGTCGGCGGTGCGACGCCGCCGGCCATGAGGCGCGCCGCGCGACTGGGCGATGGCTGGCTCAGCGTCATCCACAACATGGAAGACGTGAAGGGGGTGCTCGACGAATTGAACGGCTATCGCCGGGAATACGGGCGCGACAAGGAGCCTTTCGACATCATGATGCACTGCCCGAACGCGAACAGCCTTGATGACATCCGTCGCCTCGAGGAAATGGGCGTCACCGACCTGCAAGTGACACCGTGGAGTACGCCCATCATGGCGGAAATGGGCGTCGGCATGATCCAGCAGCAGCAGCCCCCGCTCGAAGTGAAGCTCGAAGCCATCAAGCGCTATTCCGACCAGGTGATCGCCAAGCTCTAAAAAATCGGAATGGAAGCTCGAAGCATGAAAGAAAAAATCTGCGTCGTAACCGGTGCTTCCCGCGGTGTCGGCCAGGGCATCGCCCTGGCCCTGGGTGCCCAGGGAGCCACGGTCTATGTGACCGGCCGCAGCCGCCAGGAGGCCGATTCCCCCCTGGGCGGCACCGTTGCGGCAACGGCCGCCGAGGTGACGGCCCGGGGCGGCCAGGGCATCGCGGCCTACTGCGACCATGGCGATACCGCCTCGGTGGCGGCCCTGTTCGAACGGATAAGGCGGGAGCAGGGACATATCGACGTACTGGTCAACAACGCCATTGCCCTCCCCGATGAACTGACCCTGGTCAAGCCCTTCTGGCGGAAGTCCCTGGGGGAACTGGCGCTGATCGATGTGGGCATGCGTTCCAGTTACGTCAGCACTTGGCATGCCGCCCCCTTGCTGCTGGAGTCGAAGGGGCTGGTGGTGTTTACATCCTCCTTCGGCGGCACTTGCTACATGCATGGACCGGCCTATGGTGCGGGCAAGGCCGGCACCGACAAGATGGCCCATGACATGGCAGTGGACTTCAAGCCCCATGGGGTAACCGCCGTCTCGCTCTGGCTGGGCCTGGTCAAGACAGCACGCACCGTTGCGGTCTGCGGCGCCGAACCGGAAAAGTACGGCCCGGCCTTCAAGGTGGCGGAATCGCCAGAGTTCGCAGGAAGGGTGATTGCCGCCCTTTACGGTGACCCCCAGCGCCAGGAATTGACAGGCACCATTCAGGTCGCGGCGGAGCTGGCCAAGCGCTATGGCGTGACCGATCTGGATGGCCGCCAGCCGCCCTCCTATCGTCGCGCCTTGGGCAACCCGCCGGAATTCTCGGCGGCCGTGGTGGAGTAAACGTCCCTGGTTTTGCCGGCGCCGCCTTTCTGGTCGGGCAGGCCGAGGATCGTGGGCGCCCCGTTTCGGGTTTTCCGGCGGCCGCACGGAAAACCTCGGATACGGAAATCGGGAATGGCGCGTAAAAGTCAGTGGCGGCGGGACGCCGATTTCTCGACTGAACATCGGCGAAGCCGGCCCGCGGGTGCGCCGCAGGCGCGATAGTCCGGGTCCGCGGCCCGCATTGCTTGCCGGCGAGCCTGTCATCATCCTGTCACAAACCCTGTCCAGAATGCCCATCATTCTGAACAGGAGCCCGCCATGAACGTTTCCCGCAAAGCGGTTTTCGCCGCCCTGGCCGGCCTGCTGGCCGCCACCGCCGCCCAGGCCCAATTCGTCAAGATCGACGGTTCCTCGACCGTCTATCCGATCACCGAAGGCGTCGCCGAGGAATTCCAGAAGACGAAGAAGGGCGCCGTCAAGGTCACCGTCGGCATCTCCGGCACCGGCGGCGGCTTCAAGAAGTTCTGCCGCGGCGAGACCGACATTTCCAATGCCTCCCGCCCGATCACGGCCAAGGAAATGGAAGACTGCGCCAAGGCCGGCGTCAAATACTATGAAATTCCCGTCGCCTTCGACGCGCTGACCGTCGTGGTCAACCCGAAGAGCCCGATCAAGCAGCTGACCGTCGCCGATCTGAAGGCCATGTGGGAACCGGCCGCGCAGGGCAAGGTCACCAAGTGGAACCAGGTCAACCCCGCCTTCCCGGATGCCCCGCTCAAGCTGTTCGGCGCGGGCGCCGATTCGGGCACCTTCGAGTACTTCACCGAGGCCGCCACCGGCAAGGCCAAGTCCTCGCGCGGCGACTACACCGCCTCGGAAGACGACAACGTGCTGGTGCAGGGCGTGGCGCGCGACGTCAATGCCATCGGCTACTTCGGCTACGCCTACTACGCCGAGAACAAGGACAAGCTCAAGGCCATGCCGATCGTCAACTCGGCCGGCAAGGCGGTCGAGCCTTCCGAGGCTTCGGTGATCGACGGCAGCTACAACCCGCTGTCGCGCCCGATCTTCATCTACGTCAGCGACGCAGCCTACCGGCGTGCCGAGGTCAGGGAATTCGTCGAGTACTACCTGAAGGAAGGCGCGAACTTCGCCAGGGAAGTGAAGTACGTGCCGCTGCCGGCCAGGGCCTATCAGGTCTCGGCCGAGCACCTGAAGAAGGGCAAGCTGGGCACCGCCTTCGGCGGCAAGAACGAGATCGGCATCAAGATCGAGGACCTGCTCGCGCGCGAAGCCAGGCTATGACGAGACCGGTGAGTGCCCGGCTGGCCAGGCGCGCCAGCCGCCACGTCAAGGAGCGGATCATCGAGGCGGTCCTGTTCGCCGCCGCCGCGATCTCGGTGTTCGTCACCGTCGGCATCCTGTATGTCCTGCTGAAGGAGTCGATCGTCTTCTTCAGCGAAGTGCCGATCATCGACTTCCTGACCGACACGCAATGGACGCCGCTGTTCGCCGACGCCCATTTCGGCATCATGGTGCTGCTGTCCGGCACCGCGGTCAGCGCCTTCATCGCGCTGCTGGTCGCCATTCCGATCGGCACCATCATCGCGATCTACCTGTCCGAATTCGCGACGTCCCGCGCGCGCGAGATCGCCAAGCCGGTTCTCGAAGTGCTCTCCGGCATCCCGACCGTGGTGTTCGGCTTTTTCGCCCTGCTGTTCGTCACGCCGCTCCTGCAGAAACTGCTGCCCGAGCTGCCCGGCTTCAGCCTGCTGTCGGCGGGCATCGTCATGGGCATCATGATCATTCCGATCGTCAGCTCGATTTCCGAGGACGCCATGCGCGCGGTGCCGATGGCGCTGCGCGAGGGCTCCTACGCGATGGGCGCGACGCGCCTGCAGACGGCGCTGCGCGTGGTGTTCCCCGCCGCGATCTCCGGCGTCGCCGCCGCCTACATCCTCGGCATCGCCCGCGCCGTGGGCGAGACGATGATCCTCGCCATCGCCGCCGGCATGCAGCCCAATCTGGTCTGGAACCCGATGGAACCGGCCGCCACGATCACCTCCTTCATCGTCCAGGTGGCGCTCGGCGATCTGCCGCACGGCTCGGTCGGCTACAACACGATCTTCGCCGCCGGCCTGACCCTGATGCTCTTCACGCTGATCTTCAACCTGCTCGGCTTCTGGCTGCAGCGCCGTTATCGCGAAAGGTATTGAGATGTCGCTATCCGCCTCCGAAATCGCCGCGATCCGCGCCAACATCGCCGCGCGCAAGACGCGCGACCTGATCTTCGCCAGCATCGGCATCCTGTGCCTGGCGGTCGCCCTGCTGACCATCGCCGCGCTGTTCGCCGACATGATCATCACCGGCTGGGAGCGCTTCCGCCCCGGCTTCTTCACCGACTTTCCCTCGCGCAAAGCCATCCAGGCCGGCATCCTCTCGGCCTGGGTCGGCAGCATCGCGGTGATGGTGGTCACGGCCGTGGTCGCCGTGCCGCTCGGCGTCGCGGCCGGCATCTGGCTCGAGGAATACGCCCCGAAGCACTGGGTCACCGATCTCATCGAGATCAACATCAACAACCTCGCCGGCGTGCCCTCGATCATCTACGGCCTGCTCGCGCTGGGGCTGTTCGTCTATACCTTCGGTCTCGGCCAGAGCATCCAGACCGCCGGCCTGACGCTGGCGCTGCTGATCCTGCCGGTGGTGATCGTCGCGACGCGCGAGGCGATCCGCTCGATCCCGCAGATGATCCGCGAGGCGGCCTACGGGCTCGGCGCCACCCGGTGGCAGACGGTGAAGGATCACATCGTGCCCTACTCGCTGCCCGGCATCCTCACCGGCATCATCATCGGCCTGTCGCGCGCCATCGGCGAAACGGCGCCGATCATCACCATCGGCGCGCTGACCTTCATCGCCTTCCTGCCGCCCGCGCCGGTTACCGATACCGCGCCCTTTCTCAATTTCGAGTGGCTGAAGGCGCCCTTCACGGTGATGCCGATCCAGATCTTCAACTGGACCTCTCGGCCGGATGCCGCCTTCCACCAGAACGCCGCCGCGGCCGGCGCCATCCTCGTCGCCATGACGCTGACGATGAACGCCATCGCCATCTGGCTGCGCTACCGCCTGCGCAAGAACATCAAGTGGTGAACCCATGAATATTCCGAAACTGCCGCCGACGCCCGTCAAGGTCAAGGCCGAGACGAAAAACTTCAATTTCTATTACGGCGATTTCCACGCGCTGAGGGATGTCAATCTGCAACTCGGCGAAAACCAGGTCACGGCCTTGATCGGGCCCTCGGGTTGCGGCAAGAGCACGCTGTTGCGCAGCTTCAACCGCATGCACGACCTCTACGCCGGCAACCGCTACGAGGGCGAACTGATCCTCTACCCAGACGACACCAACCTCGTCGATCCGCGTGTCGACCCGATCGAGGTGCGCATGCGTCTCTCGATGGTCTTCCAGAAGCCCAATCCGTTCCCCAAGTCGATCTACGAAAACGTCATCTACGGCCAGCGCGTGCGCGGGGTGAAGAAGCGTTCCGTCCTCGACGACAAGGTCGAGGAGGCGCTGACCAGCGCGGCGCTGTGGGACGAGGTGAAGCACCGCCTGCACGACATGGCCTTCGCCCTCTCCGGCGGCCAGCAGCAGCGCCTGTGCATCGCGCGCGCGCTGGCGACCGACCCCGAGGTGCTGCTGTTTGACGAACCGACCTCGGCGCTCGACCCGATCGCCACCGCCAGCATCGAGGAATTGATCAACGAACTGAAGAAGAAGGTGACCATCCTCATCGTCACCCACAACATGCAGCAGGCGGCGCGTGTGTCGGACTACACTGCCTACATGTATCTCGGCGAACTGATCGAGTTCGGCGTCACCGACGAGATCTTCATCAAGCCGAAGAACAAGCGCACCGAGGACTACATCACCGGCCGCTTCGGTTGAGCCGGATCATAAGGAGATCGCCTTGCACGAACATCTTTCCACGCAGTTCGACGTCGAGCTCGACACCATACGTGCCCACCTGACACGCATGGGCGGCATGGTCCAGGAACAGATGCGCAATGCGCTGCGAGTACTGGCAAACGGCGACCGCGAGATCATCGAGGCCATCGTGGAACAGGACAGGGGCGTCGATGAGATGGAGGTGGCCATCGACATGGCCTGCGCCAACCTCGTGGCCCGGCGCCAACCCACGGCGATCGATCTGCGCCTGGTCATGGCGATAGGCAAGACGGTCACCGATCTGGAACGGATAGGCGACGAAGCCAAGAAGATCGCCAGAACCACCCGGAAGATCGTCGAGCGCGGCGATGGCGGCAGCCTGGCGCGGGTGGTGGAGGTTCGTCACATGGGCGAACGGGCGGCGGTCATGCTGAACAGCGTCCTCGATGCCTTCGTCCGGCTCGACTACAACGCCGCCGCCCTGGTCGTGAAATCCGACGAAGAGGTCGACCAGCATTTTCAGGCCATCATCCGGCAGCTGATCACCTACATGATGGAAGACCCGCGCACCATTACCACGGCGCTCGACATCGTCTTCATCGCCAAGGCGGTGGAACGGATCGGCGATCACTGCAAGAACATCGCGGAGGACGTCTTCTATGTCGCCAAGGGTCGCGATGTCCGCCACAAGGGGCTCAATGGCCTGGAGCAGGAGATCACCGCGACATGAGTGGCGTCATTTGCATCCTGGTCATCGAAGACGAAGCGCCGATTCAGGAGTTGCTTTGCTATTCCCTGGGGCAGGCAGGTTTCAAGGTCACCACCGTCACCACCGCGGAACAAGGGCTGGCCGAAATCCGCAGCGAACTGCCATCGGTGGTGCTGCTCGACTTGATGCTTCCCGGCATGTCCGGCGTGGCGCTGGCCAGACAACTGCGTTCCGACGCGCGCACCCGCGACCTGCCGCTGATCATGCTCACCGCGCGCGCCGAGGAGGCCGATCGGGTCGGCGGTCTGGATGCCGGCGCCGACGACTACGTCACCAAGCCGTTTTCGCCCAAGGAACTGGTCTCGCGCATCCGTGCGGTACTGCGGCGGCGGGCGCCGCATCTGGCGGGCAACCCGGTCGATATCGGCGGTGTCCGGCTCGACCCTGCGGCGCATACGGTCACCGTGGCGGGACAACGGGTGGACCTTGGTCCCACCGAGTTCGAACTCCTGCAATACTTGATGCATCATCCGAATCGAGTGATGACTCGCGAGCAGTTGCTGAACGTCTTGCGCGGCGATCACAGGGTACTGATGGACCGCACGGTGGATGTCTATGTTCGCCGCCTGCGGGCGGCGTTGGGTCCGATTGGCGAAACCATGATCGAAACGGTACGGGGTACCGGCTACAAGCTGACCAGTCCGCCCCGATGATGAACGGCAACAACCTGGGTTTCCTGGTCGGGTTGCTGGCGCTGCTGGTCGTCATTCTTGCCTGGCTTCTGCATGCGCAAACGACGCAGCGGCGTGCGCTAAGCCGCTGGTTGGCGAAGCCGGAAAGCGAAATACCCGACGGCAGGGGTGCCTGGCGGGAGGTGTTTTCCCTGTTGCAGCGGCGGGAGAAGGAAGCGAGCCGCGACATGGCCCGGCTCAGGCGTTCCCTCGATCATTTCCGGCTTGCCACCCAGGCGCTGCCGGACGGCGTCATTCTTCTCGACGACCAGACGCACATCGACTGGATGAACGCCGCGGCGATACGGCATTTCGGACTGGACCCGCAAAGGGACACCGGTACGCTGGTTGGCCAGTTGATCCGGCAGGGCGAGTTTCATGCCTATCTCTCCACCTTCCGGGGGTATCGGGGAGAATCGGAGCCTCTTCAACTGCATCTGTCGGAAGGAGCCAAGGCGAAGGTGTTGTCGGTCATCCTGATTCCATTCGCCGATGCCGGCATTCTGCTGCTATCCCGTGACGTGACCGAACTGGCAAGAACCGAAGTGATCAGGCGCGATTTCGTGGCCAACGTCTCGCACGAGTTACGTACGCCTCTGACGGTGATATCGGGGTTTCTCGAACAGTTTGCCTCGGATCACCCTCCAGCCGGCGAGACCGCCCGCAAGCATCTGGCGCTGATGGCCGATCAGACAGACCGGATGAACCGCCTGGTGGCCGACTTGCTGACCTTGTCTCGTCTCGAGAACGATAGTCAGCCGCCGAGAAGCGAGGTTATCGACGTTCCCGGACTGGTGGTTGCGATACTTGCCGAAGCCAGGGTGTTGTCGGCCGGCAAACACAATCTCGTGGCTTCCGGGATCGAAGCCGTATTGCTGCAAGGCAGCAAGGAAGAAATCCGCAGTGCGTTCGGCAACCTAGTCTCGAACGCGGTTCGCTATACCCCCGAGGGCGGCACCATCACGGTATCGTGGAAATCGGAACCAAGAGGCCTTGTTTTCACCGTGGTCGACACGGGGATCGGGATTCCGATGGAACATTTGCCGCGCCTGACGGAGCGGTTCTATCGGGTGGACAAGGGCCGTTCCGCGGCGACGGGCGGCACGGGCCTGGGTCTGGCGATCGTCAAGCATGTCCTGCTGCGCCATCAGGCAAGGTTGGAAGTCGTGTCCGAGCTTGGCCGGGGGAGCACGTTCGCCGCCGTTTTTCCGGCAAGCCGGGCGGCGGTCGCACCCTAGTCCGCCGAAACGGTTGAATCGCGCCGGATGCGGCCGTTGATCGGCCGATATGGGGCACAATCTCGCGCGAAAAAGAAGTGGCGTTTTTTCCTTGCGCGCATTAGATTTGCAAGTTGTGTCGACAGCCGGGGCGAGTTGGCGCGTGTCAGGCGCTGGCCGATCCGAATCTACGTCCGTTTTTGCCGAGGAGGGATGGAGGAATGATCCGGGAGAAGACCATTTGGCGGACCAGTCCCGCGCAAGCTGCCGTTGCCGCCGTGTTTGCACTTGCCCATGGGCTGCCGGCGCATGCCTTCGAGTTTAAAACCGAGAACGGCTGGCAAGGCAGCTTCAACAACACGATATCGGTGGGTGCGAGCTGGCGGGCCGAAGGGCCGAACCGCAAGCTGTTCAGCGCCGGCGACGGCAGCCGCATCGGCGAGTCGGGTGGCCTGGGGGGATCGAATACCAGCAGCGGCACGCTCAACTGGGACAAGGGCGACCGCTTCACCACGCCATTCAAGCTGCTGTCCGAGCTATCGATGCGCAAGGGCGACATGGGCGCATTTGTGCGCGTCAAGGCCTGGTATGACCAGGCGCTTAGCGATGAAGACGTGCGTGCCGGCAATGGCGACAACGGTCATCAGGCAAACAGCAAGCTGTCGGATTCCAGCCAGCCCCGCCTGAACAAGTTCGACGGCATTGAGTTGCTGGACGCCTATGTTTACAACACCTTCCATCTGGGCGACAACCCCTTGCAGATCCGGGCCGGGCGCCAGGTGGTGAACTGGGGCGAAAGCCTGTTCATTCAGGGATTGAACCAACTGAACCCCCTCGACGTTCCCGCCCTGAGGAGACCGGGCACCGAGGTCAAGGAAGCGATGCTTCCCGTGTGGAGCCTCTACGGCAACCTGGGCCTGGGCAACGGCGTCTCGGTCGAGGGCTTCTACCAGATCAAGTGGGAACCCGCGGTGTTCGACACCTGCGGCCTCTACTGGTCGCCGGTGGAGTGGGGTATGTCCGCGGCCACCGGCTCGGCGCGCTGCCGGCAGGTGGTCACGTCGGCCGGTCTGGTCGGCAACGTTGCCGCCTACAACGGAGGATTGTTCATTCCGCAAGTGAAGGGCAGGGAAGGCAATGATTCCGGTCAGTACGGCGTCGCCCTGCGTTTCCCGATCAAGGCGATCGACTCCGAATTGGGGCTGTTCGCGATGCAGATCAATTCCCGGACGCCATTTGTCTCCGGCCGCACGGGCACGTGGGGCCTGGTGCCCGTCGGTCATCCGGCGCGTACGACCTTGAACCCCCTGCCGGCGCACCAACGGGCAATGGCCGCGCTGGGCGTGCGCTCGGCGGTGGGCTTCTGGGAGTACCCCGACGCCATCAGGCTCTATGGCATCACGCTATCGACCAACCTCGCCGGCTGGTCGGTCGGCGCCGAACTCAGCCATTCCCCGAACCAGCCTGTGCAGTTGAACGGCAACGACCTGCTCTACGCCATCGTGACGGGTCGAGGGCCGATGGGCGCGACCGGTCGCGCGGCCACGGCGCAGGGCGGCGGTACGCACATCTCCGGTTATGACCGTTTGCGCAAGACGCAGTTTCAGGCAAACACCGTCAAGATCTTCCCCGCGATGCTTGGCGCGGACCAGGGCGCGTTGTTCGCCGAAGTCGGCATGCAGTGGAACGACGTGCCCAGCAACGGCCTTCGTTACAGCCGGGGATTCATCTTCGGCCTGGGCTCGGACGTCACCGTGCCGGTGCCGGGCGGCAACACATGCCTGGCGGGCACCCCATTCTCGAATCCGCAGCCGGATGGTTGCAAGAACGATGGGTATGTCGACGATTTCGCCTGGGGTTACCGCCTGCGTGCCCAGTTGGACTATCCCGGCCTGATCGGCAGCTTTACCGTGTCCCCGAATCTGTTCTGGCAGCATGATGTCTCGGGCTTCTCCAGCGATTACCAGTTCATCGAAAAGCGCAAGGTCGTGGGTGTCGGCGTGAAGTTCGACTACCAGAAGAAGTTTACGATCGACATGGGGTACACGACGTTCGCCAATGACACCAAGTACGACCCGTTCCGCGATCGCGACTACTACAGCCTGTCCTTCAGCACGACGTTCTGAGGCATGCCTTCCCGGAGATCATCTCAATGAACATACCGCCTCGTCTGGTCGCCGCCGCGACCTGCTGTATTCTTCTCAGTGGCGCGTCCTGGGCCGCCTTGACGGCTGCCGAGGTCGACAGGCTCGGCAAGGACTTGACGCCGACCGGCGCCACCAGGGCCGGCAATGCCGATGGCTCGATCCCGGCATGGGAGGGCGGGCTGACCAAGCCGCCGGCGGGCTGGAAGGCCGAGCAGGGCTATGTCGATCCCTTCGCCAACGAGAAACCGACATTCACCATCAACGCCGCCAATGCCGACCAGTACAAGGACAAGCTGCCGACCGGCCTCATGGCGTTGCTCAAGAAGTATCCGAATTTCGCGATGCCGATCTACCCGACGCGCCGTACCGCCGCGTTGCCACAGAGTGTTTACGACAAGGCGAAGGCCGAGGCCACGCGGATTTCCCTCAACAATGGGCATATCGAGGGCCGCGACGATTCCCATATTCCTTTCCCGATTCCCAAGACCGGCGAAGAGGCCATCCACAACTACACCATGCGTTACTTTGGCGGCGGCTACGAGCGGGAGTATTCCTGGTTCCCGGTGCGCGCCAACGGTGATACCTACCGCGTCGGTTACGTCGATCGCCTGGTGGCCGCGAAAAACTTCGATCCGCCGCAAACCGGCAACCTGCTTTTCGCCTTCTACAGCCGCTATACCTCGCCGGCCACGCTCGACGGCACGGTTTACCTCGTCCATGAGCCGGTTGATCAGGTCAAGGAGTCACGTTCGGCGTGGATCTACAACTCCGGTTTGCGCCGCGTGCGCCGTGCCCCCGATCTGGCTTACGACAACATCGCCGACGGCAGCGAGGCGATGCGTGTCACCGACCAGTACTTCGGTTTCAACGGCGCGACCGACCGCTACGACTGGAAACTGGTGGGCAAGAAAGAGATGTACGTGCCCTACAACAGCTACAAGATCGGCGACAAGAAGCTCAAGTACGGCGACATTCTGGACAAGAACACCGTCAAGAGCGAACTGATGCGCTACGAGCTGCACCGGGTATGGATCGTCGAGGCGACGCTGAAGTCCGGGCAGAAGCACATCTATGGCAAGCGCGTCTTCTATCTCGACGAGGACAGCTGGATGCTGGTCGAGGAGGACGCCTACGACACCCGCGGTCAGTTGTGGCGGGTCGCCGTGCATGGTTTCCGCCAGAATTACGATGTGCTGGTGCCGTGGCATGGCATCGAGATCTGGCACGATCTCGTCAACGGCAACTATCTGGCCTCTCACTTGGACAACGAGATCAAGCAGCCCATCAAATACGACATCAGGGCGAGATGGTCCGAGTTCCAGCCGGACGCCCTGCGGCGCGCGGGAACCCGTTGATCGGCGGGCGGCGACGAGATCCCGCGGGGATCTCGCTCCTGGCGGGAGCCTTGTGCGCCGTCGGGTTGGGCTTGCCGGCCGTGGCGGCGGATCGGCAAGCGCCCCGGCTGGTCATCGCCGACGTTCCCTTGCGCATCGACCGCACACTGGTGCTCGGCGCCGCCCGCAGTGGCCGGCGCGTCGTCGCCGTCGGCGAGCGGGGAGCCATCTTCGTGTCGGACAACGCGGGTTCCGACTGGACCAGCCAGCGCGCCGCGACCACGCGCACCCTGACCAGCGTGGTGGCGCTCGACGACGCGACCTGGATCGGCGCCGGCCACGGTGGCGCGCTGTTGCGCTCCGAGGATGGCGGCAAATCGGCCCGGCTGATTGAAACCGATGCCGGCACGGATTCCTTTCTCGGCCTGACGGTGCTGAGCCCGACCCGCGTGCTGGCCTATGGCGCCTTCGGCCTGATGCTGCGCTCCGACGATGCCGGGCGTACCTGGAGCCGCCAGCAGGTCATCGAGGAGGGCTTCGACCGGCATATTACCCGCGTCGTGTCCGCCGGCGAGATGCTCCTGCTGGTCGGCGAATCGGGCACGCTGGCGAAGTCCACCGATGGCGGCGGCACTTGGACCCGGCTGGAATCGCCCTATGAGGGCTCCTATTTCGGCGCCGCCGTCACGCCGGGCGGCGCTCTGCTGGTTTTCGGCATGCGCGGCAACGTGTTCCGCTCCGCCGACGGCGGGACCACGTGGGAGAAGGTCGCGTTGACGACCCGGCTGCCGTTTTTCGGTGCGCTGACGCGAGGCGACCGTTCCATCGTCCTGACCGGAGGCATGGGCTGGCTGGCTGTCAGCGACGACGATGGCCGCAGTTTTCGGCTCAGGCGCGCGGCCTCGCGCAGCGTCGCCGGCGTGTTCGAGCGCGCCGACGGCGCGCTGGTGGCCTATGGCGAACAGGGAATTCACGCCCTGGCCGCCGATGCGCTGAACGACTGAGCGCGTCGCCAGGGCAACGCGAAAACGGCGAGATGACGGGACACGCGCTCAAGGACCGCCACGGACTGGAGGAGGAAAGCTTCGGTCCGACCTGGGTCGGCAAGGTTTCCTACTGGATATTCCATCTGCGCAAGCCGCTGCTGGCGTTCTTCGTGCTGCTCACCGTGCTGCTGGCCGTTTCCGCCACTCAGCTCAAGGTGGGCGCGGGCTTCTCGAAAATGATCCCGCTCAAGCACGAGTACATGCAAACCTTCATGCAATACCAGGGCAGCTTCGGCGGGGCGAACAAGATCATCGTCGCGCTCAAGGCCCGGCAGGGCGACATCTACACCGAGCCGTTTATGGATGCCTTGCGCAAGGCCACGGAAGATGTCTTCTACATCAAGGGTGTCGAGCGCAGTTCGGTGACCTCGCTGTTCACCGCCAACGTCCGTTTCACCGAAGTCGTCGAGGACGGCTTTCGCGGCGGCAATATCGTCGCCTCGGATTTCTCCGGGACACCCGAGCAACTCGCGCAAGTGCGGGAGAACGTGGCCAAGTCCGACTGGAGCGGCCGCATCGTCGCCCTCGACGGCACGGCCGCCATGGTCGTGGCCACGCTGCAGGAGACGGACCCCGAGACCGGCGGCCGCCTCAGCCTCCAGGAAGTGGCCAGCCAACTCGAAGGCATTCGTGCCGGTGCCGAGAACGACCGGATCTCGGTGCACGTCATCGGCTTCGCCAAGGCGGTGGGCGACATCGCCGCCGGCGCCGCCGGCGTGATCGGCTTCTTCGCCGCGGCCTTCGCCATCACCGCCCTGCTGCTGTTCTGGTACTCGGGCTCCGGCATGCTGACCTCCTATGCGCTGATCTGCGCCACCGTGCCGGTGATCTGGCTGCTCGGCCTGTTGCCGATCTTCGGCCTGACGCTCGACCCCATGTCCATCCTGGTGCCGTTCCTGATCTTCGCCATCGCCGTGTCGCATGCCGTGCAGATGACCAGCGCCTGGAAGCAGGAAATGCTGGGCGGCGCCGACGGCGTCACCGCCTCGCGCATCGCCTTCCAGAAGCTGTTCATCCCCGGCGCGGTGGCGCTGCTGGCCAACGCCATCGGCTTTCTGGTGATCGCCTTCGTGGAAATCGAGATGGTCCAGGAGCTGACGCTCACCGCCACGCTGGGCGTCACCGTGATGATCATCACCAACAAGATGCTGCTGCCGATCCTCCTGTCCTATCGGCGCATCACCCCGGAGCAGGCCCGGCGCATGCGCGGCCACGAAGGCAGCGCCGATCGGTACTGGGTGCGCCTGGGCAGCCTCGCCACCCGCCGGGTGGGTGGCGTCGCCATCGGCATCGCCCTCGTGGCGCTGGCCTTCGGACTCCATGTGGCCCGCGACCTCAAGATCGGCGACCTGGGCGACGGCGTGCCGGAGTTGCGGCCGGATTCGCGCTACAACCAGGATGTCCGGCAGATCACCCGGGATTTCGCCATCGGCGTCGACGTGCTGCAAGTGATCGCCGAGGCCAAGGGCGCCGAGTCGCCCTGCGTCGACCGCGCGGTGATGGACAAGATGGAGGAGTTCGAACTGGCCATGCGCCAGAACGACGGCGTCGCCGCCGTGCGCGGCCTGGCCGGTTTCGTCAAGATGGTCACGCAGTCGTACGCCGAAACCAACATCATGTGGCAGACGCTGCCGGAAGACCGCGCCCAGATCGCCCAGGGCGTCGGCTTCGCCACCCGGCTGGGCAACGAACTGATGAACTCGACCTGCACGGCCATGCCGGTGTCCATCTTCACCCGCGACCACCAGGCCACCACGATCGACGACATCGTGCGCCAGATCAAGGACTTCAAGCGGCAGTTCGATTCCGAGCGACTGACGTTCCGCCTGGCCAGCGGCAACGTCGGCGTCATGGCCGGCACCAATGAATCGGTCGCCGCCGCCGACAAGTGGGTCAATCTGGTCCTGTTCGTCTCCGTCGGCCTGCTCTGCCTCGTCATGCTGCGCTCGCTGCCGGCGACGCTGTGCATCATCCTGCCGCTGGCGCTGGTGACGGTGCTGTGCAACGCCATGATGGCCTGGCTGGGTATCGGCGTAAAGGTGAACACCCTGCCGGTGGTCGCCCTCGGCGTCGGCGTCGGCGTGGATTACGGCATCTATCTGTTCGAACGCATGAAGCACGAGATGACCCGTCGCGGCCTCGGCCTGCGCGAGGCCTTCGTCGAGGCGCTCAGGCAGCGTGGCACGGCCTCGCTGTTCACCGCCGTGACCATGACCATCTCGGTGGCGACCTGGGCGTTCTCGGCGCTCAAGTTCCAGGCCGACATGGGCATCCTGCTGGCCTTCATGTTCCTGGTCAATGTTTTCGGCGCGCTGTTGCTGCTGCCGGCCCTGGCCGCGTTTCTGGTCAAGGATCGCCGGAAGGAGGTGGCTCGATGAATGGTGCCCAGTCACTGCTTCGCACGCTGGTCAATTGCGGCGTCAGGCTCTGTTTCGCCAATCCCGGCACATCGGAGATGCACTTCGTCGCCGCGCTCGATGCCGTGCCCGAGATGCGTGCGGTGCTGTGTCTGTTCGAGGGTGTCGCCACCGGCGCGGCCGATGGCTACGCCCGCATCGGCGGGTCGCCGGCACTGACTTTGCTGCACCTGGGGCCGGGACTGGCCAACGGCCTGGCCAACCTGCACAATGCCCGCCGCGCCGGATCGCCGGTGGTCAATGTGGTCGGCGAGCACGCGACTTTCCATCGCCGTTACGAGGCGCCGCTGACATCCGATGTCGTCGGCATCGCGCGTCCCGTCTCGTCGTGGATCCGCGAGGCGCGCGACGCGCCCTCGGTGGCGGCCGATGCGGCGCGGGCGGTGCAGGCGGCGCGCGCCGCCCCGGGCGGCATCGCCACCCTGATCCTGTCGGCCGATGCCGCCTGGAACCCGGCCGAACGCCCCGCCGGCATGCTGCCCGACATCGGTCCCGCGCCGGTGGGCGACGCGGCGCTCGACAACGCCGCCAGCCTGCTGCGCAACGGCTGCAAGACCGCGCTGCTGCTGCGCGGGGCGGCCTTGCGCGGCGCCGGTCTCGAAGCCGCCGGACGCATCCAGGCCGACACCGGCGCGCGCCTGGTGTGCGACACCTTCGCGCCGGTCACCGAACTCGGGGCGGGGCGCGTCCCCGTCGAGCGCCTGCCCTATCTGGTCGAGCAGGCCATCGAGTGCCTCGCCGGCGTCGAGCAGATCATCCTGGTCGGCGCCGCGCCGCCGGTCGCTTTTTTCGGCTATCCCGGCAAACCCAGCCTGTGCGCTCCCGAGCACTGCCGGTTCAGCCATCTCGCGCATCCGCACGAGGATGGCGCCGGCGCCCTGGCGGCGCTGGCCGACCGGCTCGGCGCGCCGGCGCGGTCGCCGCGGCGCGTGCCGCTGAACCTGCCCGGGCCGCCGGATGGCCGCCTCGACGCGACGAGCGTCGCCGCCATCATGGCCGCGCTGACGCCGGAGGACACTATCCTGGTCGATGAAGCGATCACCGCCAGCCCGCCGCTGCTGGCGGCGATGGCCACCGCCCGGCCGCACACGCATCTGGCGGTGACCGGCGGCTCGCTCGGACAAGGCCTGCCCACGGCCATCGGCGCCGCCCTGGCCGCGCCCGGACGAAAGGTCGTCTGCGCCCACGGCGACGGCAGCGCCGCCTACACCCTGCAGGCCCTGTGGACCATGGCGCGCGAGAATCTCGATGTCACCACGGTCATCCATGCCAATCGGGCCTACGCGATCCTCAACTTCGAGCTGCAACGCGCCGGTGCGGCGGGGCTGGGCGTCGGGCCGAGGGCGTTGTCGATGTTCGATCTCGGCCAGCCGGCGCTGGATTGGGTGAAGATCGCCGGCGGACTGGGCGTCGAGGCCAGCCGCGCCACGACCTGCGAGGAATTCGCCGCCCAGTATGCGTCGGCCATGAAGCAGCGGGCGCCGCGACTGATCGAGGCCGTCGTCTGACGAGGGCGTGAACCCATGAGTCTCATCGACGAACTGCGCGCCATCGTCGGCGCCGACGGCGTGCTCGACGCCGACGAGGTCGCCGGACGTCAGGCGGGCGTCTGGCGCCCGGACCGGCTGTCGGCGCGGGCGCTGGTGCGTCCGCGCGACACCGGGGAAGTGGCGGCGGTGCTGCGCCATTGCCACGCCCGCCGGCAGCCGGTGGTGACGCACGGCGGCTTGACGGGCCTGGTGCACGGCGCCGACGCGACGCCCGACCAGTTGATCCTGTCGCTGGAGCGGATGCGCGCCATCGAGACGGTCGACCCGGTGCAGCGTGTCGCCCGGGTGCAGGCGGGCGCCACGCTGCAGGCGGTACAGGAGGCGGCCGAGGCGCGGGGCCTGTTGTTTCCGCTCGACCTCGGCGGACGCGGCACGGCCACCATCGGCGGCAACGCCTCGACCAATGCCGGCGGCAACCGCGTGATCCGCTACGGCATGGCGCGCGACATGGTGCTCGGCCTCGAAGCGGTGCTGGCCGACGGCACCGTCGTCTCCTCGCTGAATTCGCTGATCAAGAACAACGCCGGCTACGACCTCAAGCATCTCTTCATCGGCACCGAAGGCACGCTCGGCGTCATCACGCGCCTGGTGCTGCGCCTGCGCGAGAAGCCGACCACGACCAACATGGCCTTCGCCGCCTTCGACGGCTTCGAGCGCATCCCGGCCTTTCTCAAGCACATGGACCGCCGCCTCGGCGGCACGCTGTCGGCCTTCGAGGTGATGTGGCGCTCGTTCTATCTGCTGGTGACGACGCCGCCGGCCCAGGGCAAGCCGCCGGTCGGGCAGGATCATCCGTACTACGCGCTGGTCGAAAGCCAGGGTTCCGACCGCGAACTCGATACCCGGCGCTTCAACGCCGCCATGGAGGCGGCCCTGGAGGAAGGCCTGATCGCCGACGCCGCCATCGCCCAGTCCGACGCCGACTGCCACGGCTTCTGGGCGCTGCGCGACGATGTCGGCCAGATCATGGCGCAGGGCACGGCCGCGATTTTCGACATCTCGCTGCCCATCGCCGAAATGGAACGCTATACGCGGGAACTGGACGACGCCTTGACGGCGGCCATCGGCGAGCATCGGCTGTACATCTTCGGCCATCTGGGCGACGGCAATTTGCACCTGGCGGTGCCGACATCGCCGGCCACCGACGCCGAACTGCGGCCGAGGATCGAAGCGGCGGTCTATCGCGGCCTGGCGGCGTTTCGCGGCTCGGTCTCGGCCGAACACGGCATCGGCCTGGAAAAGAAGCCCTGGCTGTCGATCAGCCGCACGCCCGAGGAAATCGCCCTGATGCGCACGCTCAAGGGCGCGCTGGACCCGTTCGGCCTGCTCAACCCCGGCAAGGTGTTCTGACCGCCGCCGGGCGATAGGTGGCCGCCAGCGAGTCGGTTCAGCGTCCTCGCTCGTCGCCCCACAGGATCTTGTGCAACTGCAACTGGAAGCGCACCGGCAGCCGGTCGCGCAATATCCACTCCGCCAGCGCCGCCGGGTCGAGGCGGCCGGGCACGGGCGAGAACAGCACCGGGCAGCGCCGCTCGGGCCGGCGTGTCGCCACCACTGACTTTGCCCAGTCGTAGTCCGCCTCGGAAGCGAGCACGAACTTCAGTTCGTCGTGCCCGGCGAGAAGGTCGAGATTGCTCCAGAGGTTTCTTGCCGACTCGCCCGAATCCGGTGCCTTGAGGTCGACGATGCGCGACACCCGCGGATCGACGCCGGCGATGTCGAGCGCGCCGCTGGTTTCCAGCGAAACCGAATAACCGGCATCGCAGAGGGTGGCCAGCAGGATCAGGCAGGCCTTCTGCGCCAGCGGCTCGCCGCCGGTGACGCAGACCGTGGGGCAGCCGATCGCGTCGACGCGGTCGAGAATCCCGGCGATGCTCATGCCGGCGCCGCCGGTGAAGGCGTGCCCGGTGTCGCACCAGTCGCAGCGCAATGGGCAGCCGGTCAGGCGAACGAACGTCGTCGGCAGTCCGGCGCGCGTCGATTCGCCCTGGATGGAATGGAAGATCTCGCTGACGCGCAGCGTCGCGGAAGCCTCGTCCCGCGCGGCCACGCCTACTTCTTCTTCAGCCGCTGCTTCGCCGTCTGGGCGGCGGGCGACGCGGGATATTGCGCGATCAGTTTTTCGAACACCTGCCGGGCGCCCTTGGCGTTGCCCGACTCGGCCAGCGCGTTGCCCTGGGCGAGCATGGCATCCGGCGCCTTGGCATCGTTCGGCCAGGTGGCCGCCACCTTGGCGAACGCGTCGGCGGCCTTGGCGTATTCCTTCATCTGGAAATGGCTCGACCCCGCCCAATACCAGGCGTTGGGCAGCAGGCCGCTGTTCGGGTGGTTCTTGATGAAGGCCAGAAACGCGGTATTGGCGTCGCCGTACTTCGCCGCCTTGAAGCTGCCCAGCGCGGCTTCGTAATCGCGCGTTTCCTGCATCGGGTCGGGCTTGGGCGGCTCGGGCGGCTTCGCCGCCTCCGCGGCGGCGGCGTTCTCCAGCTTGCGCAGGCGACCGTCGAGGTCCACGTAGAAGTCGCGCTGGCGTTTCTGCGCGGCGTCGACATCGTTCAACAGCACTTCCATCTGGCCGCGCAAACGCGCCACATCGGCCTTGAGCGCCTCGGCCTGGTTGGCGAAGTCGAGCTGGTTCTTCGCCGCCTGGTCGACGCGCTGCGACAGCGCGGCAGTTTCCGCGCGCAGTTCGGCGCGCATCCGCTCGATGCGCGCCCGCGCTTCATCGTCGTCAAACAGGCCCGCCCGCGCCGGCAGCACCGCCGCGAGCAGGACCAGCGGCAGGAGGCGGCGCACGGACTAGAACTCGCCCGAGTAGAGCATGTCGCCGCGGCGGTTCTGCGCCCAGCAGGATTCGCTCTGATCGGTGCAGCGCGGCTTCTCCTCGCCAAGGCTGACCGACTCGATCTGGGCTTCCTGCCCACCGAGCAGCATCAGCGCCTTCTTCACCGCCTCGGCGCGCTTCTGGCCGAGCGCCAGGTTGTATTCGCGGCTGCCGCGCTCGTCGGCGTTGCCCTGGATCAGCATCTTGACGCCGGGGTTCTTGACCAGCAGCTTGGCGTGGGCATCGATCAGCGGCTTGAACTCGTCCTTGATCACGTACTGATCGTAATCGAAGAAGACGCTGCGGTTGAACACCACGCTCTTCGGGTCCTTGAGCGCGGCCAGGCTGGTCGGGTCGATGGCCGTGGCGGTGACGGGCGCCACGGTGGTCGGGCCCGTGGCCGGGCCGCCGACGCCGGTCCTGCTGCCGTCGACCACGCCGGCCGGGCTCTGCTCGGGCGCGGGCGGTTGGCCGCCGCAGGCCGCGAGCAGGACGATGGCGGAAACGGCCAGGGAAAGCTTGAATGTCGTGGGGCGCATGGTTTTTCTCCGAAAACTCGAAAACTTCATTTGACGTAGGGACTCCAGGAAGGTTCGCGAATATCCGCCGCCGGCACCGAAAGTTTCTGCTTCACGCGGCCGTCCGCCGATACCGCCGCCAGCACGCCGCGCCCGCCGATTTCGGTGGCGTACAGGATCATCCGGCCATTGGGCGCGAAGCTGGGCGATTCGTCCTTGGACGAATCGGTCAGGACCTGGGTCTGCCGGGTCGCCAGGTCCATGATCGTCAACTGGAAACGACCGCCGTTCCTGGAGATGTAGGCCAGGTTGCGGCCGTCCGGGGAAAGCCGCGGCGTGACGTTGTAGCCGCCGTCGAAGGTGATGCGATGGGCTTCGCCGCCGCCGGCGCCGATGCGGTAGATCTGCGGGCTGCCGCCGCGGTCCGAGGTGAAATAGATCCACTGGCCGTCGGGCGAGAACTGCGGCTCGGTGTCGATGCCGGCGGAACTGGCCAGCCGGGTGACGCCGCTGCCGTCGGCGCCGACGGTGTAGAGCTGCGAACCGCCGTCCTTGGTCAGCACCACGGCCAGCCGCTTGCCGTCCGGCGACCAGGCGGGCGCCGAGTTCGAGCCCTTGAAGTTGGCGACGACGTGGCGGCGGCCGGAACCCAGGTCATGCACGTAGATGACGGGCTTCTTGGCTTCGAAGGACACATAGGCCAGCCGGGTGCCGTCGGGCGACCAGGTCGGCGAAATGATGGGTTCGCGCGAGGACAGGGCGACCTGGCCATTGTCGCCATCGGCATCGGCGATCTGCAACTGATAGCGCCCGGCCGACTTGACGACGTAAGCGACGCGCGTGGAAAAAATGCCGCGCTCGCCGGTCAGTTTTTCGTACACATAGTCGCTGATGCGATGCGCCGTGGCGCGAATCTGCGCGCTGGCGTGGCCGTAGGCCTGGCCGCCGAGCTGCGCCTGCTTTTGCGTGTCGTGCAGGCGGAAGCGGGTTTCGTAGCGGCCGTCGGCGGTCGCCGCGACCGTGCCGCCGACCAGCGCGTCGGCGCCGCGCGCCTTGGCGTCGGCATAAGGCGCGGCGGTCTCGCCCGTGGGCAGGCCGGTCGGGTCGACCAGGCGGAACAGGCCGCTGCGCTCCAGGTCGGCGCGCACCACGGAAGTCAGTGCTCGCGAGACGCCGGCCTCGCCGTTGAAGTCGGCGATGGCGACCGGTATCCGGCTGGCGCCGGCGCCGGTGATTTCGATGGCAAGCTGGGCGCGACCCGCCAGCGGCGCCAGCAACAGCGCGGCCAGCAGCAGGGAACGGAATTTCATCGCGGGATTGTAACTTAGCCGCATCGGCCGTCTTCCCGCGGATCAGGGCAGAAAGTCAGGCTCAGTTCGCGCGCGAACAGCGATGGATCATCGGGCTTGGGCAGCGGGCTGGACTTGAGGATGGCGCGTTCGACCGCCGCGTCGTAGCCGGCATGGCCGCTGCTTCGGGTCAGGTGCACGGCCATCACCTCGCCGGAAGGCAGTTGCACCACCTTGAACAGCGCCGACGGATTGCCCTTGAGGTCCGGCGGCAGCACGATGTTGCCGCGAATCTTGTTGCGTATCCTTTCCGCATAGCCCTGTTCCGCCTTGCTGCGCGCGGCGGCGAGCTGGGACGCGGCGGCGGCGTCCTTCTGCTGCTTGAGCCGGCGCTCTTCCTCGGCGATCTGGCTGGCCAGGGTTCTTTGCCGCTCCTCGCGGGCCAGCTGTTCCTTGAACGGATCGAACCTGGGCTTCGTTTCCGGCGGCGGCTTGACCGGTACGGGCTTGGGCTTCGGCTTCTCCTTCTCCTTGAGCGCGATGTCGGGCTTTTTCGGCGGCGGTTCCGGCCTGGGTTCCGGCTTCGGCTCCGGCTTGGGCTCGACCTGGGGCGCCGGGGGCGGCGTTTTCTCGACCGCCGGCGGCGGCGGGGCCGGCGCCTGCCGCACCAGGTCGACTTCGACGACATTTTCGACCCGGGTCTGCCAGCGGATGCCATAGACCAGCAAGGCGACGAGCAGCACATGCACCAGCACCGCCAGGGCGATGGAAAGTCGCTTGCCTGGCGGCTTGACGCGTTGCGGCGGCGCCTCGGTCATTGGCCCGGCTTGACCAGCAGCCCGATCCTGGCCACCTGCTGCTTTTGCAACTCGTCCATCACGTTCAGCACGGCTTCGTAGCGGACGCTGCGGTCGCCGGCGATGAGCACCGCCTGTTGCGGATTGCGCGCCTGCGCCTCCTTCAGCCTGGCCGCCAGATCGGAACGCCGGATCGCCTGCTCCTGGTCGCTCCGGGAGCGATCGCGCAGCGCCAGGCTGCCGTCGGCGCGGACGATCACTTCCAGCGGCGCCACCGGCGGCTGGGTGTTGGCCTTGCCGACGCTGGGCAAGTCGATGTTGCCGGTCTGGATCATCGGCGCGGTGACCATGAAGATCACCAGCAGCACCAGCATCACGTCGATGTAGGGCACGACGTTGATCTGGTTCATCAGGCGTCTTTGGCGCATGGGGTTTACTTCAGGTGACGTTGCAGGATGTTGGAGAACTCCTCGATGAAGCTCTCGAAGCGCACCGCCAGCCGGTCGACGTCGTGGGCGAAACGGTTGTAGGCGACCACGGCCGGAATGGCGGCGAACAGGCCGATGGCGGTGGCGACCAGCGCCTCGGCGATGCCCGGCGCGACGGCGGCGAGCGTCGCGCTGGCGACGTTGGACAGGCCGCGGAAGGCGTGCATGATGCCCCAGACGGTGCCGAACAGGCCGACGTAGGGCGACACCGAGCCGACCGAGGCGAGGAAGGCCAGATGCGCCTCGAGATCGTCGATCTCGCGCTGGTAGGTGGCGCGCATCGCGCGCCGGACGCCGTCGATGACCGAGCCCGGATCGAGCGACTTCTGGCCGCGCAGCTTGGTGAACTCGCGGAAACCGGCCTCGAAGACGCGCTCCAGCGCGCCGGTCTGGTGGCGCGTATTCACCGCGTTCTGGTAGAGCGCCGCGAGGTCGCCGCCGCTCCAGAAATCGCGCTCGAACTTCTCGGTCTTGGCGCGCGCGTCGCGGATGGCGAACCATTTGCGGAAGATCCAGTACCACGACATGACCGACACGAAGGCCAGCAGCGCCATGACCAGCTTGACGACCAGGCTGGCGTTGACGATCAGTTCGATGATGGACAAATCCTGGGTGATGTTCATGTCAGTTGTTCGAATTGTTCGTAAATGTCTTGCGGCATGGGTGCTGCCTTGCCGCGCTTCAGGTCCATGCAGGCGATGCGCACTTTCGCCGTCAGCAAGGTGTCGTCCGCCCGCTCGATGCGCTGGTCGAACACCACCTGCACGCGGCCATGCGCCTCGACGCGGGCGATGACCGTCAGTTCGTCGTCGAGCCGCGCCGGCTTCAGGTATTCGGCCGAAATCGAGCGGACCGCGAAGCCCAGGCCGGTTTCCGCCATCAGCGCGCCCTGATCGAAACCCAGCGCGCGCAGCCATTCGCTGCGCGCCCGCTCCAGGTACTTCAGGTAGTTGGCGTAATAGACCACGCCACCGACATCGGTATCCTCGAAATAGACCCGGACCGGCCAGGAAAAGTTCTTGCTCATGCCCGCGTTTGCCTACTCGTTCCAGAGGTCGCCATTCGATTTCGGCTGGGCGATGCCGAAATGCCGCCAGATCGAGGGCGTGGCGATGCGGCCGCGCGGCGTGCGTTGCAGGTAGCCCTGCTGGATCAGGAAAGGTTCCAGCACGTCCTCGATGGTGTCGCGCGCCTCGCCGATCGCCGCCGCCAGGTTGTCCACGCCGACCGGCCCGCCGCCGAACTTCTCCAGCACGGCCAGCATCAGCTTGCGGTCCATCACGTCCAGCCCGAGCTGGTCGACGTCGAGCATCGCCAGCGCCGCGTCGGCCACCTCGGCGCTGACCGAGCCTTGCGCCTTCACCTCGGCGTAGTCGCGTACGCGGCGCAGCAGGCGGTTGGCGATGCGCGGCGTGCCGCGCGAGCGCCGGGCGATTTCCGCCGCGCCCTCGCCGACGATCTCGCAGTTCAGCAGTTGCGCCGAGCGGCGGATGATCAGCGTCAATTCTTCCGGCGTGTAGAACTCCAGCCGGGCGACGATGCCGAAGCGGTCGCGCAGCGGGTTGGTCAGCATGCCGGCGCGGGTGGTGGCGCCGACCAGCGTGAAGGGCGGCAGGTCGAGCTTGACCGAGCGCGCGGCCGGCCCTTCGCCGATCATGATGTCGATCTGGAAATCCTCCAGCGCCGGGTAGAGGATTTCCTCGACCACGGGCGACAGGCGGTGGATCTCGTCGATGAACAGCACGTCGTGCGGTTCGAGGTTGGTCAGGATCGCCGCCAGGTCGCCGGCGCGCTCCAGCACCGGCCCGGAAGTCTGGCGCAGGTTGACGCCCATCTCGTGGGCGACGATGTGCGCCAGCGTGGTCTTGCCCAGGCCGGGCGGGCCGAACAGCAGCACATGGTCGAGCGACTCGCCGCGCCGCCTGGCCGCCTCGATGAAGATTTCCAGCTGGCCGCGGATTTTCTGCTGGCCGACATATTCGGACAGCTTCCTCGGCCGCAAGGCGCGTTCCAGCGCCTCCTCCTGCGAGGATTCCTTGCCGGCGGAGATCACGCGGTCGCTGAACTGGTCGGTCTGGATGGCCATTAGTCCGCCAGTTTAGCCGAGGGCCGTTTGTCGCGGATGTATAGGGTTTTGGCGACGGTGGCGACGACCTGCTGGCCGGCATCGACGATATCGACCGTCCAGGTCGGTTCGTACTTCCGGCCGGCCCCGGTGTTGGCGATCACCTCGGCGACCCGCGCGTCCGTGAGTTTGAACCGGGCGAACACGTCGCCGCGTCCGGGCACCTTGAAGTCGATGCTCGATGCCTTGTCCCACACGACGTAGCCGCGCGGCAGGTTGTGCAGCAACATCAGCGCGTAGAACGGGTCCGTCATGGAGAAGAGCGAGCCGCCGTAGTGCGTGCCGAAGTAGTTTCGGTTGAGCATGCCGTGGCGCAGGCGTACCGTCACCGAGCGGAAGTCGGGCGACAGCTCGGTCACATGGATGCCGGCGCCAAGGAAGGGTGGCCAGAGGTTGATGCCGAAGCGGAACAGGCCGGCCGAAAAGCGCAGGCGGGTGGGCGCATCCATCGCCTATGCCTTGGAAAGCGACTTGAGCGCTTGGCGGATACCGTCGGAAACGGCGACACCGGCAGGCAGCGCCTTCATGGCCGCCAAGGCCTCGCGCTCGTTGTAGCCGAGCGCCAGCAGCGCGTTGAGGATGTCGGAGGCCGCGTCGGGCGGCGTGTCGCCACGGCTGACTTTCGCGCCGAGGCCGGCGGTCTTGAGCTTGTCCCGGAGTTCCAGCAGCAGGCGCTCGGCGGTCTTCTTGCCGATGCCGGGAATCTTCACCAGCCGGCCCGATTCCTGCAACGCCACGGCTTGCGCCAGTTCGTTGACCGACAGACCGGAAAGCACGGCCAGCGCCGTGCGCGCGCCGATGCCGGAAATCCTGATGAGCTGGCGGAAGGCGCTGCGTTCCTCGTCGGCGCCGAAGCCGTAGAGGATGTGCGCGTCCTCGCGCACCACGAGGTGCGTGAACAACGACACCCTTTCGCCGGCCGCCGGCAGGTTGTAGAAGGTGCTCATCGGCACTTCGAGTTCGTAGCCGATGCCGCCGACGTCGACGGTGATCTGCGGCGGGTTCTTTTCGATCAGCGTGCCTGTGATCCTGCCAATCATACGAGTCTCCCATTGCGCACCCTGAAACCGCGCGTCGCGATATTGCCCAGGCCCTGGCCGCCGTGCGCGTGGCAGATCGCGCATGCGAGCGCGTCGGCCGCGTCGGGCGAGGGCATGCCCGGCAGTTGCAGCAGGCGCATCACCATCTGCTGTACCTGCTCCTTCGCCGCCTTGCCGTGGCCGACCACCGCCTGCTTGACCTGCAAGGCGGTGTATTCCGCCACCGGCAGCGCCGCGCCGACCAGCGCCGAAATCGCCGCGCCGCGCGCCTGGCCGAGCAGCAGCGTCGATTGCGGGTTGACGTTCACGAACACCTTTTCGACGGCCGCTTCCGCGGGCCGGTGCGTGGCGATGACTTCGCCGATGCCGTCGAGCAGGGTCTTGATCCGGTCGGGGAGGCTGTCCGACTCGTTCGTCTTCACGCAGCCGCTGGTCACGTAGGCGAGCTTCTGGCCGACTTTGTCGATGACGCCGAACCCGGTGACGCGCAGGCCGGGGTCGATGCCGAGTATGCGTACCGGATTCATCGCCGCGAAAGATACACGCCCCAGACGGCGATAATCATGCCGGCCAGCGCCAGCCCGGTCAGGGTTTCGCCGAACAGCAGCCAGGCGAGGAGCGCCGTGGTCGGCGGCGTGAGATAGAACAGGCTGGCGACGTTGACCGCGCTGCCATGCCGGATCAGCCAGTTGAGCAGCGAGATGGCGCCGACGGAAAGCACCAGCACCAGCCAGCCGAGCGCGAAGACGAACTCGCCGGTCCAGTCGATGCGGAAGTCGCCTTGCGCCAGCATGACCGCGGCCGTGATGATGGCGGTGGGCAGGAACTGCGCCACCGCGCCGCTGCGCCAGTCGAAATGCGGGCAGAAGCGTTTCTGGTAGAGCGTGCCGGCGGTGATGCCGAGCAGCGCGGCCAGCGCCGGCCACAGGGCTTCGACGCCGAAGCCGCCGCCGAGCTTGTTCGAGAGCACCAGCGCGACGCCGGCGAAGCCGAGCGCGAGGCCGAGCCACTGGCGGGGCGCGACGCGCTCGCCGAGCAGCCGCCCGGCGACGGTGGCGGTGAGCAGGGGTTGCAGGCCGACGATCAGGCTGGTGACGCCCGCCGGCAGGCCCATGCCGATGGCGATGAAGACGCCGCCGAGATAGACGCCATGCACCAGCAGGCCGGCGACGCCGATGTGC
>ERZ1645187.328-NODE-328-length-46074-cov-106.088637_pt1 | contig 46074 bp, 45 predicted proteins | sample MGYA00575352_ERZ1645187 | MGnify/ENA primary metagenome ERZ1645187 (study PRJEB40837, sample SAMN11349314) | freshwater sediment metagenome | isolation source: river sediment | host: Sediment | place: India: Wazaribad , New Delhi | collected 2017-02-21 ... | reverse complement strand
GCTTGATGGCGTCGAAGTCCTGGACGCCGCCGCCGACGCGCTTGGTGGTGTAGAAGAGCACGTAGGGCTTGGCGGAGTAGGGATCGCGCATGGTGCGGACGCCGATGCGGTCGACCACCAGATAGCCGCGGCGGAAGTCGCCGAAGGCGATCGAGTAGGAGTCGGTGGCGATGACCGGCATGTCCTCGGCCTCGGCGACGGGGAAGTTCATCAGCGTCGCCGGGGTGCCGGCGGTGGCCGGCGGCTGCCAGAGGTAGACGCCCTGGCTGTCCTTGAGCTTGCGGATCTCGCCCAGCGTCTTGCGGCTCATCACCCAGGTGGCGTTCTGGCGATAGCCGGCCTTCACCGCGTAGACCAGATCGACCAGCTTGTCCGACGGGTTCGACGCCGGCAGAGCGCCGGCGACGCCGGTCGCCAGATAGCCGATGCTGCCCCAGCTCCAGCCGGTGTTGGCGACCTTGGTGTAGGACATGAAGCCCTTGGGCTGGGTGACGCCGTACCCGGTGACGAAGGCCGAACCCTCCTGCTCGGCGAAGGCCTGCTGCACCTCCTCGGCGATCCACTGCTCGACGTCGATGGCGGCGTCGTCGAGGAGCGCCTGGGTCGCCGCCGGCATGGCGTAGAGCTCCATCGTCGGGAAGGCGATCTGCTGGAGCTGCTGGCTGGTGGTCTGGGCGCGGGCGCCGGTTTCCGCCACCCAGCCGACGGCCGGACCGGTCGCCGAATAGGGCTTGTTGAAGACCGAGCCGGAGACCTGACGGTTGCCGGCGATGGCGCGGATCGGCGAGATCTGGGCGAGACGGCGCATCACCTCGCGCTCGAGTTCGGCCGGGACGAGATAGCCGCCGTCGGCGTTGATGCCGACGGAGAGCGCCTTCTCCTCGAGGCGACGCAGGTTCACCTCGCCACCGCCGCGGACGTAGCCCTCGAAGGCGGCCTTGTGTTCGGCGGCGGCGGGGGTGAGGCCCGGACGCTCGAGGTCGAGACGTGGACGGGCCGCCTTGAGCGCCAGGCCGTCGGCGAGGCGGCGGCTCTCCTCCATGGCGCGATCGATGCGCGTCATCTTCTCCTCGATCAGGGGATCGGCGACGCCGCGGCGCTCGATCTCGGCGAGGCGGCGGTCGTTCTCGGCCTTCCACTGTTCGAAGCCGGAGCGGAAGTCGTCGAAGGCGCGGTCGACGTCGCCGATCGCGGTCGACTTGATCTCCGGCGCCGGGCGGGCTTCGGCGAGATCGTGGGACTGGGCGTGTTCGGTCATGGGCATGTCACCTCGTGGGTTCGAACGAGGAGGCCGCGCGCCGGATGGTGGCGACGAGATCGGCCTCGGTGGCGGGGGAGAGGGATGCGGGGCGCCGCGCCGCGGCGGTCTCGATGCGGGCGACGCGGGCGTCGGGCTGCATCGGGAAGGTGACGATCGAGATCTCCCAGAGATCGATCGCCTTCAGCCGGCGGATGCCGGACTTCTGGTCGCGCCGGCCGGAGACGGTACGGAAGCCGATGGAGAGGCCGTCGAGGACGCCGGCCTTCATCAACGTCGCCGCTTCGCGGGCCCGGGCGACGCCCATCAGCAGGCGACCGCGGACGAAGAGGCCGCGGCCGTCCTCGCGGATCTCCAGCCAGCGGCCGATCGGTTCGGCCGGGTCGTGGTGCCACAGCATCTTGACCCCGTCGGCACCACGGGCGGCGAGCGAGGCGGCGAAGGCGCCGGGCTCGATGACGTCGCGGGCGAGGTCCTCGATGCCGAAGAGGGCGGCATGTCCGGAGAAGGTGCCGTCGGCCGCGAGGTCGGTCACCTCGGTGACCATCAGCTTGGCCTCGGGGGCGGCGAGCGGGCGGGCGGGCATGTCAGGCGGTCCTCTCGACGATGGAGCGGCGCTCCGCCGGCAGGCGAGCGAGCCGGGCGGCGAGGCGATCGACGAAGCGGGCGAAGACCTCGCGATGATCGAGGCCGAGCGAGGGGATGGCGCCGGAGGGCGCGGAGATGTCGGTCATGGGCGGGGTCCTCGGGGGGCCGTAACGGTGGGCCGAGCGACACGAGGCGCTTCCCTTCTCCCATTGCGGGAGAAGGTGGCCGCGAAGCGGTCGGATGAGGGGCGCCGCGAAGCGGCCTCACTCCGGGTCGGAGAACAGCCGTTCCAGCCTCGCGATCTCGGTGACGAAGTCCTCGAAGCGGCGGTTGGAGGCGGCGATCTCGCGCAGCGTCCACACAAGCAGGCTCGAGGCGCCGGAAGCCCAGAGGAACAGCGCGAGATGGGCGAGATCGCCGTGGTCGACGAAGGCGCGGGCGAGATCGTTCACGTCGCGCCTCCATCGGCGGGGGCGAGCGGGCCGTAGCCGACGGCCTCGCGCTTCTCGTCCTCGGTGAGGAAGGGCGCGGCGGCGACACCGACCATTTGGCCTCGCGCTCCACCGACAGGGCCTCGACCTCGTCGGTGTCGAAGGACAGACGGAGCCCCTCCCCCCACTGCGGCGCGAGCCACGCCTCGAGCGCCGCCGCGGTGCGGGCGACGAGCGGCAGCACGGTCAGCCGCCAGAAGGCGCGGTTGGCCTCGGCGTAGTTGGAATAGGTGTTGTCGCCGGGGATGCCGAGCATCATCGGCGGCACGCCGAAGGCGAGCGCGATCTCGCGCGCCGCCTCGCGCTTGGCCTCGATGAAGTCCATCTCCTTCGGCGAGTAGCCCATCGCCTTCCAGTCGAGGCCGCCCTCGAGCAACAGCGGCCGGCCGGCGTTGGCGGCGCCCTGGAAACCCTCCTCGAGCTCCTTCTTCAGCCGCTCGAACTGTTCCTCGGAGAGGTTCGCTCCGGCTTCGGCCTTGTAGACCAGGGCGCCGGAGGGTCGGGCCGAGTTGTCGAGCAGGGCCTTGGCCCAGCTGGAGGCCTGATTGTGGATGTCGAGGCCGGTCTGAGCCGCCTCGAGCGGGGCGAGGCCGTAGTGGTCGTTGGCGGGGTGGAAGGTCTTCAGGTGAAGGATGGGCGGCGGAAGGTCGGGCTCGACGCGGAAACGCACCGAGCGATCGCCGACGGTGTAGTCCCAGCCCTCCGGCCAGCCGTCGGCGCCGGGGACGACGCGGACCCGATCGGGGCGGAGCGTATGGAGTTCACGGGGGCGTCCGCCCACCGCCACCAGTTCGACATAGGCGTTCCCGGCGACGAGCAAGTGGCCGTAGATCTCCTCGAGCAGGGTCGCGCCGGTCTGGCGCGGATTGGGGCGGGCGAGGAGGTCGAGCAGCGGGTGCTCGGTCAGTTCGCGCGGCCCGTCGTAGAGCAGCCACGGCACCGAGGCGGCGGCCTCGCCGACCAGACGCACGGCGCGATGGACCACGGGGTTGCGGGCATAGCCCTCGCGGGCGAGCGCCGCATAGTCGCGCGGCGTCCACTGCGGGCGACCGGCGGACTGCAGCGCGATCAGCGGCCCGGCGCGCGAGGCGCGGGTCTCCGGCGCGGCCACGGGGGATCGACCGGCGGGGGAGGCCCAGCGCCGGAGAGTGGAGAAGAGGGACATGGGGGGGTCCTGTGGTTGCCGTCGGACGCCGCGACGCGACGGCGACGATCCGCGCGCGAGCGCGGCCTTCCCTTCTCCCCTCGTGGGAGAAGGTGCCCCGAAGGGGCGGATGAGGGGGCGCCGCGAAGCGGCAACCGGGGCGAAACCGTGCATGCCGAGCGGTGGAGAGGCCGAGCCCCCTCATCCGGCCTTCGGCCACCTTCTCCCGCGAAGAGAGAAGGGAAGAGCGCCTCCCGGCGCGGAAATCTCGAACCTTCGTGCCCTCACAACCCCCGCACCTTCGGCCGCCCCTTCCCCTCCAGCATCAGCGCCGTCAGGGCCCAGACCAGGGCATCGAGACGATCGGGGGAGCGGCCGGTGGTCAGGCCTTCGGGGCCGAAGTCGCAGAGTTCGTCCTCGAGTTCGGGGAAGGCGCCGACGTGGTGCACCCTCCCCTGGGCATAGAGGGCTGCGACCGGCTCGGCGCGCAGCCATTTGCCGCGGGTCGCCCGCACCGTCTTCACCGGCACGCTCGGGTCGACCTCGCGCAGGATGGTGGTCACCATCTCGCCGCCCTGGTTGACCTCGGCGACGAGGCAATCGGCGTCGAGCGCCTCGAAGAGACCGATGGCGCGGGCCGCCCAGTCGGTCGGCCGGGCGCCGCGGATCGAGGCATCGGCCAACACATGGCCCACGCCGGCCTCGCTCACCCCGGCGGCGACGATGCCGCAGGCGTCGGCCCTGGCCCCCGACGAGGCGGGCGGATCGACGGCGACGACGATGCGGACCATCGGCGGGGCGGCGTCGAGGCGGGATCGCTCGATCTCCTCGCGGCGCCACAGCGCGTCCTCGCGATCCTCGATCAGTTCGCCGTCGAGTTCCTGGCGACCCAGACGGGTGCCCTGATAGCGGCCGACGACGGCGTCGAGGAAGCGCGGCGCCAGATGGAAGGCGTTGGCCCGGGTCGAGGCGCGGGCGACGACGCAAGCCGGATCGGCGACGAGGCGTTTGACCAGCGGCACGGCGCGCGGCGTGGTGGTCGCCACCTGGCGCGGGCGGGTGCCGAGGCGCAATCCGAACTGCAACATGTCCCACACCTCCTCGGCGTGACGCCATTTGGCGATCTCGTCGGCCCAGGCGATCTCGAACTGAGGGCCGCGCAACGCCTCCGGGTCCTCCGAGGAGAACGCCTGCGCCACCGCGCCGTTCGGCCATTCGAGCCGCCTGAGCGAGGGCAACCAGCGCGGCCGGTCGGCGCGGCGGTGGATGCGCAGGAGGCCGGAGACGCCCTCGATCATCACGTCGCGGACGTCGGAGAAGGTCTCGCCGACCAGCGCGATGCGGCCGGTGACCAGCCCTCCGAAGGGCTCTCGGCCGAGCGCCACCGCCTTGACCCATTCCGCGCCGGCGCGGGTCTTGCCGGCGCCGCGGCCACCGAGCAGGAGCCAGGTCGTCCAGTCGCCGTCGGGCGGCAGTTGATCGGGGCGGGCCCAGAGCAGCCAGTCGTCGCGCAGGCGTTCTCGCTCGGCCGGGGTCATCAGGGCGGCGACGCGGGCGAGTTCATTCCGCGCGTCGGAGGCTTTCAATGCGGCGCGCAAGGTCGAGGCGGAACTCATCGATGTCGGGCTCCGGCTCGTGTCCGTCGCGACCGGCCTGCTTCTCCAGGCCGATCAGCAGTTCCAGGGTGCGGGCCAGCGCCCCGAGGGTGCGGGCGTCCTTCTCCTCTAGGCTCGGCGGGGCCGATCCCTCGAAGCGGCGTTCGACCTCGGCGATCTGGCGCTCCACCGCCCGAAAGAGGCGGCCGATCAGAAGAGTGCGATCGAGCGGCTCGCTCGCCGTCGGCACTCCGCCGCGGCGCCGACGAGGACGCCAGCGTCCGCGCTTCGCTCGACCGTGGACGGCGTCGATGGTGACCCCGTAGGCCTCGGCGATGGCGGCGACGGCGAGGTCGGCCCCCTCGTAGGCGGCGCGGATCTCGGCCCAGGGTGGCGGCGGCGCGGCCGAGGGATCGGCCGAATGATGCGCGGCAGACGCGGCCGAGGGATCGGCCGCGGCGGGGGGCGGGTCGGTGTCGTCGGTCAAGGCGGGCTCGCGAGCGGTGGAGACGCGCCTCCTCTCCCGGCCCATCGGGACGGTGTGAGGAAACGGCGATGTCTCGGAAGCGGCTTCGGGGCGTCTCGCCGCGTCGTCGCCGGGGGGCGCGCCACCGACACGACTGCGATCATGTGAAGAGGATGCGTGTGGAGCGTCACGCCGTCAAGCGGAACGCGAGAATTCGTCTCGAGAGGACCGACCCCGGCATCGTCGAAACGAGATCAACCGATTGACTTGACGCGCTTATTCCGCCTCGGCGGACGTGGCGGCGGCGGGATGGGGACCTCGCCCGGCCACTCGACGATCCAATCTTCGAAGCTGTCCACGGGGATATCTTCCTCGGATCTCACCCGTCCGCGGACCGATACGCCGGCGCGATGGACGCTCGACGGGTCACCGGAGACGAGCGGGTGCCAGGGATGGAGATCGCGCCCTTCCGCGAGCAGGCGATAGGCGCAGGTCGGCGGCAGCCAGGTGTAGGTCTGGGTCACCACCTCCTCGACGTCGAGCTCGACGCAATCGGGCACGAAGTCGTGGCGATTCGCATAGGAGGAACAGAGGCAGGCGTCGCGATCGAGCAGTTTGCAGGCGACGTCGGTCCAGAAGATCTCGCCGGTCTCCTCGTCCTCGAGCTTGTTGAGGCAGCAGCGCCCACAGCGGTCGCACAGGCTCTCCCACTCGGCGCGGGACATGTCGGCGAGCTTCTTCACCCGCCAGAACGGCGGCTCACTGCGCTCGGGTCGCGGGGTCTCGTCCACGTTCTGCCATCCTTCCGCCGGGCTCGCCCCCGGTCTCGATCGCCGATGCCCTCGACCGGGCGGCGACCAATCGTTAGACTTCCGTAAACCATTCCGCTTCGCCGGTCCCGCGGCGAAGGGTCCATTGCAGCGGATCGCGCCCCGTGACCGACACAACGCCGCCCCCCGAGGAGACGCCCCGGGACGTCCCGCCGGACGGACCCGTGCCGGCCGTCGAAACGAAGCCGGTGGACGAGACGCGGCGGCGCCCGAGTTTCCGGGAGCGGGTGTCGCGGGCGATGCTGGCGGTCGACGCAGCGGTCGATACCGCCGTCTACCGCGTCGGGACCGGGCTGGTCGAGGGGTATCGTCGTTATTCGCTGGCGCTCAGGGTCTTCCGGGTGCGCGGCTTCAAACGGCTGATGCTCGAACTGGTCGGCGATGCGGCGACGCTCGGGGTCGGCGGCTCGGTGATACTGCTCACTCTGGCGCTGTCGGCGATGTCGGTGACACGGACCGACTGGCGCAAGAACGTCGACTATTCGGTGCTGATGCTCGACCGCTACGGCAACGAGATCGGCCGACGGGGCATCACGCTCGACGACTCGGTGCCGCTCGAGCAGTTCCCGGATCATCTGATCAAGGCCCTGCTCGCCACCGAGGACCGCCGCTTCTTCGAGCATTTCGGCATCGACATCATCGGCACGACGCGCGCCGTCGTCGCCAACATGCGGCACAAGACGGTGGTCCAGGGCGGTTCGTCGCTGACCCAGCAGCTCGCCAAGAATCTGTTCCTGACCAACGAGCGGTCGATCGAGCGCAAGATCAAGGAGGCCTTCCTCGCCATGTGGCTGGAGGCTCGAATGACCAAGCGGGAGATCATGAAGCTCTATCTCGATCGCGCATACATGGGCGGCGGCAGCTTCGGCGTCGCGGCGGCGAGCGAGTTCTATTTCGGCAAGTCGGTGCGCGACATCGATCTGGCCGAGGCGGCGATGCTGGCGGGCCTGTTCAAGGCACCGTCGAAATACGCCCCGCACGCCAACCTGCCCGCGGCCCGGGCGCGCGCCAACGACGTGCTGTCCAACATGGTCGCCGCCGGCTTCCTGACGGAGGGGCAGGTGGTGGCGGCGCGGCGGCGGCCGGCCAAGCCGGTCGATCGGCAGCGAACCTATTCGCCCGACTACTTCCTCGACTACGCCTTCGACGAAATCCAGGACATGGCGCCGGCCGAGCACACGCTGGTGGTGCGCACCACGATCGACGTCGGCATGCAGAAGAAGGCGGAAGAAGCGATCGAGAACACCCTGCGGCAGCATGCCGAAGGGCTCGACGTCTCCCAGGCGGCGGCGGTGTTCATGGAGCCGAACGGGGCGGTGCGCGCCATGGTGGGCGGGCGCGACTATTCGGCGAGCCAGTTCAACCGGGCGACCGATGCGGCGCGGCAGCCGGGATCGTCGTTCAAGCCCTACGTCTACATGGCGGCGCTGCTGGCGGGGAAGTCCCCGACCTCGACCATCACCGATCAGCCCTACTGCATCGGCAACTGGTGCCCGAAGAACTATGGCGGCGGCTATTACGGACGGGTCACGCTGCTCGAGGCGATCGCGCGGTCACTCAACTCGATCCCGGTGCAGCTCGCCGCCCAGGTGGGGCGCGACAAGGTGGCCGACGTGGCGCGGCGTTTCGGCATCGAGCTGCCGGCGAAGCCCGACTGGCCGTTCGTCATCGGCGCCTTCGAAGTGCACATGATCGACCACATCGCCGGCTACGCGGTCTTCGCCAACGGCGGTTACAAGACCGAGGCCTTCGCGATCGAAGAAATCCGTTCGACCACGGGACGGGTGCTCTACGAGCGCGCCAGACAGGCGCCGCCGCCGCAACGGCTGTTCCCGGCGGACAAGATCGCCGAGATGAACGCCATGCTGCACAATGCCGTCGAGCACGGCACCGGGCAGCGGGCGAAGCTCGACGGGGTGCCGGCGGGCGGCAAGACCGGCACCACCCAGTCGTCGCGCGATGCGTGGTTCTGCGGCTTCACCGGCAACATGGTCGGCGTGGTGTGGGTCGGAAACGACGACTATACGCCGATGCAGCGGGTCACCGGCGGCATGTTGCCGGCGCCGATCTGGCACGAAGTGATGGCCTATGCCCACCAGAACATCGAATTGAAGCAGGCCCCCGGCATGCCGCCGCCGCAGCGCGGTGGTGCGGCGGTCGCCGGCCTCTCCGGCGCCAAGGGTGCCGCGGGCGGGCTGCAACCGCCGCCGCAGGCGCCGCAGGCCGAGCGACCGAAGACGCTCTCGACCAAGGCGATCGGCGTGCTCGGCGAGATCGAGCGGCGCCTCGATGCGGCGTCGCGCCCGGTTCCGCCACCCGCCGTGCCGGCGACGCCGTCGAAGTCGGGGGCGCTCGAGCCGATGCAAGCGCCGGGCGGGCGCCTCGTTCGCCTCGCCGAGGGGCGGGCCGTCGGCGGAGTGAGGTCGATCGGCCGCGACTGAGCCGGGGCGAAGGGCGCTTCGGATCGGCCGGGCCCCGTGCTCGGACGAGCCCTACGCGGCATTGACGCGACCGGCGGCGGCGGCGAGGATCGGTCCGGTTCGACGGCGTCGATTCCGCGATGCGACATCGCCGATCGCGCCGGCCGGACACGGGACGCCGACGCGCTTCCCTCCACTCCTGCGGATCGCTCGCTTGCGCTTTCTCGTCGAACTCCTCGCCACACTGGTGATCGCGTTGGCGCTCGGGCTCGCCTCGGCGTGGTACATGGTCGACGCGCCGCGGATCGGCCTGGGGGTCGGAGCGTGGCAGGCGGTGCCGGCGATCTCGTCGGCGACGGCCGATCCCTATACCCGCGCCCGCATCGCACGCACCGGCGAGATCGCACTCGGGGCCGGCGAGGGGCTGGTGTTCTTCGCCGATGGGGACGACCGCGGAACGGCATTCGACGGCGCCTGCGACTATTCGGTCTCGGGCGAGACGCCGACGGCACGGCTCTGGACGCTCGCCGCGGTCGATCGCGACGGGCGGTTGCCGGCCCCCGCCACGGGCCGGATCTCCCTCACCTCGCGGGAGATCCTCCGCGATCTCGACGGCCGCTTCACCGTCACCGTCTCGGCGTCGGCGCGGCAGGGCAACTGGCTGCCGGTCGAACCGAAGGGGGCCTTCCGTCTGGTCCTGCGGCTCTACGACACGCCGCTCGCCCTCTCTCCGGGCAACGGCATGACGATGCCGCAGATCGAACGGGGGGCGTGCCGATGATCCGGTCTTTGGTCTGGATGATCGGGGCGATCCTGCTCGCCGGCATCGTCCACATCGTCGCGGTGATCGGCGTGCCGCGCTTCGCGGTGGTCGATCCGTGGCGCGAGATCGGAGCGATCGCCAACGACGAGGTCTTCACCCGCCTGCCGCGCGCCGGCCCGGGGGGCAAGACGCTGCCGGGGCTCGATCCGGCGATGACCCATTCGGTGTGCCGCTTCTCGCTCGACCGTGGGCCGATGCGGCTGCGGGCCGAGGTCGCCGACGCCTATTGGTCGCTGTCGCTCTACGACCGCAGCGGGCTGTGGGTGTGGGGCGTCGACAACCGGGCGGCGGAGCAGAAGCCGATCGACATCCTGGTGGCGACGGACGTTCAGGTGGCGCAGTTGCGCGAAACCCTGCCGGACGAGCTCGAGGACGTGGTGATCGTCGACTGGCCCGGCCGCGAGGGCTTCGCCATCTACAAGCTGTTGGTGCCGACGAAGTCGCAGGAGGCTGAGACCGAGCAGATTCTCGCCACCGCCAAGTGCGGCGTGGCGCAGTTCCGCTGAGCCGTTCACCACCTCACTTCTGCGGCACCTTCTCGTCGATCGACTCGCTCTTCGTATAGCGCGACGGCCGCGTCTCGCCGGCGCCGCGGCGCGGCAGCGGCGGCATGCCGGCCTCGGCGCGACCGATGGCGTCGCGCAGGTCCATCCAGGCCTGTTCGGCCTCCATGCGGCGAGACGACGGGGTCTCGACCATCATCCGATCGATGGCGTCGCGGTAGGCGGCGACGCGCAGACGCATGGCCCGCCACACCCAATCGGCGACACGGGCGTTCTCGTCGATGCGGGAATAGGCGTTCTGCAACTCCTTCGGCGCGCTGCCGTGGCGCTGGTCGAGGGCACGCAGACGCAGCGCGTCGTCCTCACGCACGCGCCGCGCTTCGCCCCAGAACGGGTCGATCAATCCGGCATCGGCGCGCATGTCGGCGATGGCGCGGCTCCAGCGGGTCTCCGAGGAGACGAAGGCGTCGCGGCGCAGGAAGTTGTAGTAGCCCTTGGGATCGAAGGCGTAGTCGACCTCGGGAATGATGCGGGTGCGCTCGAGTTCGACCAGGGTCGCGCCGAACCAGTCGCGGCTGTGGGGGGCGCGGACCAGTGCCCAGGCGCGGTCGCGCAGGGCGACCTCGCGGTCGGTGCGATTGAAGTCGGAGACGACCTCGCGGCGATCCCATCGGGCGATCAGTTCGCCGGTCGCGGGCATCAGGCGATCGTGCAGGACGCTCGGCTCGGCGCGCCCGAAGTCCCCCGTCGGCCGTTCGCAGCCGGCGAGGAAGACCGTGGCGACGAGAGCCGGGGCGAGGATCCGCCAGGCGATCACCGGATGAGTTCTCCTCCTCGCGCGGGCGCAAGAGCGCCCCGAACGGACTTCACGACCGACGGCGGCGACGGCGCGGCGAATTGGGGCGACCGCGCGGTTCGCGATCGTCTTCGGTCTCCGGCTCGGCCCAACGCTCGATGCGGACGCCGGTGAAGAGCACGACCGAGCCCGGCCCGGCCTCGCCTTCGGAACGTCCGCGCGATCGGAACGATCGGCGTCTCTGCGACAATCGAACCACGTCTCCCATGGTCTCACCTCGCTCGTCCTCGGGAGGTCTCGCGGGAGCGACCCTCGGCGACGGCCCCGCCAGGCGCGCGTCGATGGTCAGAGGCGCGGAATCGACCCACGCTTCGACTGATCGGTGGCACGGGCATGGTTAACGAAGGATTAACTCCCGCTCCCGATACTGGACGCGACCCTCCCTCTCCTCTTCGACGAGTGCGGCCGATGTCTTTTCCTGCGCACGATCTCCCCGTTCCCCATGGCCTCGTCGGCGCGACGGCCAGGACGAGCGAAGTGTTGCGCCAGGCGGTGGATCTCTTCGTGCTCGCGGCGACCCATGAGCGGGCCGAGATCCGCGCCTTCGCCGATCTGATCGTCGGGCTGTTGCCGGATGCCGCCGCCGCGGATCGTGCCCACGCCGCGCAGCAACTCGCCCATCGCGCCGACACGCCGCCGACCATCGCCCGGATGCTCGCCCTCGATACGCCGGAGATCGCTCGGGCCGTGATCCTGCGCTCGCCGGTACTGACGTCGTCGGATCTGGTGCAGATCATGCGCCGAGGGCCGGAACACGTGGCGCTCGTCGCCGAACGCCTCGATCTGACGCCCGACGTTGTGTCGGCGCTCGGCCGCTCGCTCGAGGCCGAAATCGCCGTTCACGATCACGACCTGCCGGCGACGACCGAGGCACCCGAGTTCGACGGCGAGATCGAGATCGAGTCCCTGGTGGCGGACGCGATCCGCCTGCGCTCGTTCGCCGATGCCGACGCGGAGGCCGAGGGCGCGCTGCAGCGGGCGCTCGACGAACTCGCCGCCGAGCTCGAGGCCGAAGCCCGAGCCGATGAGAAGGAGGAGGAGGCCGCTCGCGCCCTCCGCGCCTCGATGCCGACGGTCGCCGGCGACATCGAGGCGTTCCTGTCGCGCGATTCCGCCGGACGGTGGCGTTACATCCAGGAGTTCGGATCCGTCGGCGCCCTCGCCTCGACGCCGCAGCGGCGGCGGCGCGGCGACGATCCGGCGGTGATCGGCAAGCGGCTGTTCGAGGCTCTGGTGGCGGGCGACTGCGACCGGCTCGCCGCCGGCATCGCGGAGGCGGCACGGCTGGAACGGCCGATCGTCGACCGCATCCTCACCGACCGCCACGGCGAGGCCTTCGCGGTGACGCTCGCCGCGCTGGGCATCGACGAGCGGACCGCCACCTCGATCCTGCTGTTGCACAGCGGCGAGCGGGCGACGCTCGATCACATGCAGGATCTCTCGGCGATGGCGGGGCGGATCGGTTGGCGGACGGCCGAACAGATCCTCTCCGACTGGCGCGGCTCCTCGACCGACACGCGCGGCGAGGCCCGGCGCCTGCTCGACCCCGCCGAACGACGCGGGATCGGAGGTCGCGAGGCGATCACAGGGGAGACGACGCGCAGCCTCGAGGAGACGCGGCGACGGGCGGAAGTGGGCTGAGGTCGACGCTCAGGGGCGGGGTGGCCACTCCGGCACGATTCGCTTCGGCGCGTCGGGATCCTCGGGCGGCGGCTCGATGAAGTGCCGACCGGTCCGGTCCTCGACCTCGACCAACCAGAGATCCCCGTCGAAACGGCGCTCCGAGGCGATACGGGCGACGAGCGCCTCGCGCGGCACCCGGGCGAGCAGGCGTTCGAACCGGCGGTCGCCGGCGTCGCTCTCGCCGAAATCGGTCTGCGGTGCCGGGCCCCAGAGGTCGTGTCCGCCGTCGAGGCGGTCGACGGCGACGAAGATGGCGCCGGCCTCGTCCGAACCATGATGGATCACGCCGGCATGGGCGCCGCCGGCGAAGGCGCGGCGGACGAGGGCGGCGACCCAGACGTCGGATCTCAGGCGCATCGGCGATCTCCGCGACGGCGAAGCGGGCGGCGTGTCAGCGCCGCGCCACCTTGGCCATCAGATCCCAGACGAGACGATCGCTGGGCTTGCCGGTGACCGGCCAACCGTGGTCGGCCTCGTAGCGGCGCACCGCGGTGATCGAGCGCTCGTCCCAGCGGCCGTCCGCCTTGAGCGGGCCGTAGCCGGCCGCGATCAGGGCGCGCTGCAGCTTCTGCAGCTTCTCGTCACCGCCGGGGGCGAGCGGCTCGCGAGCGGCACGGCGAATCGAGCCGGTGAAGACCGGGGCATCGACCTCGACGACGTCGACGACCTCGTTGCCGCCGGCCGGATAGGCGACGGCATCGGCCGTGGCGACGCGCATCGACGGCGTGGGCTGGGCCGGTGCCTGGACCTGCGGTTGGGCCGAGGCCTGACGCGCCGGGGCCGGCTGAGGCTGGGCCAGGGGCGCGACGGCGCGGGCCGGGGCGACCGGCTTCGCCGCCGCCACCGGCGCAGGAGCCGCCGGAACCGGCGCGTGGGCGACGACGCTCGGGGCGGCGCGCAGGGCGGCGAGGAGGAGTTCACTCGGCTCGCCGGTCGGCGAGGTGCCGAGCCGCCGCTCACAGGCCTTGATCGCCTCGGCCGTCGCCGGACCGATGACGCCGTCGACGGGACCGGAATAGAAGCCGCGTTCGGCGAGGGTGATCTGGAGATCGCGGACGAGGCCGTCTTCGGCGCTGCTCACCGGGCGGGGGCGAGGAAGGATACTCGGCAGCCCCGAGGGAGCGTTATGCGCCGGAGTCGCCGGTGCGACGGTCGCCGGACGGGTCTCGCCGCGGGCGATCGTGCGGGTCTCGAAGAAGGGATGGGGATGGCGGGCCGGCTGGTTGGCGAGGGCGTTGGCGACGGTCACCGCGACCATGATCAACGACACGGCGATGCCGCCGCTCATCACCGGATTGCGCATCGCCGCCTCGACGAGACGAATCGGCAGGCTGCCGGGCACGCGACGGTCGTCGTCGCGATCGTCCCAGTCCCGGCCGGCCGAACGGTTGGATCTCGCCATGGTCATGCGCGCTTCTTCTCGGGTTCCCGGATGTCGCCCTGAGGCAGGAGTTCGACCACCCGCGGGGCGGGCAGGCTCGGGCGGGTGCCGTCGCCGTCGACCGGCAGGCGGATGGTGACGCAGGTGCCTTCGCCGAGCCGACTCTCGATGGTCATGGTGCCACCGTGGAGGTCGGTGAGGCCCTTGACCACGGAGAGACCGAGGCCGGTGCCCTCGTGGCGACGGTCATAGCCGCTGTCGGCCTGGACGAAGGGGGTGCCGAGACGACGCAGGTCCTTTTCGGCGATGCCGATGCCGGTGTCGCGGACGAAGATCGCGACCAGTTCGCCTTCGCGACGGGCACCGAGAGACACCGACCCGCCACGGTCGGTGAACTTCACCGCGTTGGACAGGAGGTTGATCAGGATCTGCTTGCAGGCGCGGCGATCGGCGACGACCTCGGGCAGATCGAAGCCGCCGGCGAGCTTCAGCGTCAACCCACGCTCCTCGGCCTGATGGCTCATCATCTGACGGACGCCGTCGATCAGATTGAGCAGATCGAAGGGTTCGGGGGCGACGTCGAAGCTGCCGGCCTCGATCTTCGACATGTCGAGGATGTCGTTGACCACCTGGAGGAGATGCGAACCCGACTCGTGGATGAGGTGGACGTATTCGCGCTGGCGAGCGTCGCCGAGCGGGCCGAAGACTTCGGCGCCGAGCATCTCGGAGAAGCCGATGATGGCGTTCAAGGGCGTGCGCAGCTCGTGGCTGACGTTGGCGAGGAAGCGCGTCTTGGCGTGGCTCGCCTCTTCGGCGACCTCGCGGGCACGCCTCAGCTCGGCCTCCTGGGCCTTGCGCTCGGTGATGTCGCGGGTGACGGCGACGACACGGGCACCGCCGCCGAACGGGTCGGCTTCGGCTAGCGGACGGCAGCGCATCTCGAGCCACAGCCAACGGCCGCGACCGGTCTCGTCGTCGACGCGGAGGCGGAACTCGACCTCGCTGGTCAGCCCGCGCTGGACCGCGTCGGAGACGGCGGTGAGATAGGCCGGGCGATCGGCGACGTGGATCATGCGGAAGAGGCCGTCGCCGCGGATCGTGTCGGGACGGACACCGAGGACGCGCTCGACCGCGGGCGTCACGAAGACGATGTCGGCGTTGTCGGTGTGGCCGGTGACGATGTCGGAGATGTTCTCGGCGAGCAGGCGGAAGTGCAGGCCGCGCTTGCGGGCGATCTCCTCGCTGGCGCGGTGCAGGGCCTCCATGCGAAGGGCGAGGGCGCCGGTGTAGGCGACGGCGAAGAAGGGCACGAGGGCACGCAGTGCCAGGCCGGCCGGGGCCGGAGCCGCGAGGAGGCCGCCCACGTCGAGGGCCGCTACGACCCCGAGGGCGACGAGCGCCACGACGAAGGCGATGCGGGTGACGTCACGGCGGCCGGAGAGCGCGGCCTCCATCGGCACGATGCCGAGACCGAAGAGGGCATAGGAGCCGAGGCCGCCGGTGAAGGCGGCGATCCAGGCGAGGAGCGCGGCGGCGGCGGCGGTCGACAGGAGATGGCCGACCATCAGGCGACCGGACTGCGACACGTAGAGAGCAATCGGCGCCGGCGCGGCGAGACCCACGAGGGCCAATGCCTCGACGAAGCCCGTCGGACCGGCGACCACCAGCCAGAGCGGCACCAGCGCGAGAGCCAGGAGACCGGCGAAGAGATTGGTGGCGATGAAGGCGCGATGGCGACGCCACTCGAGCGGATCGGCCGCGGCCCGCGCATGCACGAGACCGTCGACGAAGCGGTCGAACAGCGCGATCGGTCCCTGGTGGCGATACTCGGACACTTGAACTCTCACCGAACGGGTGGCGCACGAACCGAGGCTCGTGACGGGCGAAATCTTCGCATCGTCGACTTAACAGGCTGTTGAAGCCGCCTTCGCGGTGCGACGAGAAACCGGCCGCAACGCTCCCGGAAAAGGCGAAAGGCCTGCCGACCACCGGAAATCCGCGGCGATGCGTGAACATGGTCAACACCGCGTTACCGCAACGAAAAACGCGAATTCGCTAAAAACGTAACGATCGGCGGAACCCGACCTTCAAGGCTCGCGAGCATGATCGGCGACGAGACGGAGTGGGAGTGATCTCGACGGATCGGCTCCTCGGGCTCCGAGTACGGGGACTTCGGAATGTTCTTCCTGTTGCGCGTGGCGTTCTGGCTGTCGCTGGTCATCCTGCTGATTCCCGCCGATCCTCAGATCGCGGCGGAGAGAAAGCAGGGACGCGACGTCTCGACCTTCGAGGCGATCGATGCGGCTCAATCGGCCTATCAGGACGTCAAGGGCTTCTGCGGCCGCAATCCCACCACCTGCGACGTCGGGCGCTCGGCGCTCGACACCTTCGCCGCCAAGGCCAAGACCGGCGCGCGCTGGGTCTACCAGCAGCTCGACGACGGTGATGGCTCGCACTCACCGGTGACCACCGGCTCGACCGCCCGCGAAACCCGGCCGAGTGGCCTGCGCCCGACCCTCGGGTGGGATGCGCCGTTGCCACCGCCGCGTCCGGTCGGCTGATTTCGAGAGATCGACCCAGAACTCCGCGTCTCGGAGTTCCAACTCGACCCGCGACGAGGCCCCCCCTCTTCGCGGGTCTTCTCTTTCGCGCCGCTCCTCTCGGTTTCCCCGAGGCCCGCCTCGCGCTATAGACGGGCGAACCGCAGGAGATCCGCGTGACCACCATCGACGACATCCTCGCCGACTTCGACGTCATCGACGACTGGGAGGAGCGCTATCGCTACGTCATAGAGCTCGGGCGGACGCTCGAACCCCTCGACGAAGCGGCGCGCACCGAGGCCAACAAAGTGCGCGGTTGTGCCAGTCAGGTGTGGCTGTCGACCCGGATCGATCGCGGCGCCGCCGGTGCGGTGCGCCTCTCCTTCACCGGCGACAGCGACGCCCACATCGTCAAGGGGCTGGTGGCGGTGATGATCGCGCTGTTCTCCGACCGCACGGCCGAGGAGATCCTCTCCCTCGATCCGGAACCGACCTTCGCCGCCATCGGTCTGCGCGAACACCTCACGCCACAGCGCGCCAACGGCGTCGCGGCGATGCTGGAGCGTATCCGCGGCGACGCCCGCGCCGCGCTCGCCGCCTCGGCCTGATCCCGGATACCAGATCCGGACGCCGCCCGGGGCCTCACCCGGCGGCCGAGGCCTCGGCCGAAGCCCTACCGACGGTCGGGCGGTGATCGCCCGTGCCCCAGGCGCGCAACCGCCGGGCGCGATCGGCACCACGGGCCTCGTCGGCGAGACCGTAGTGATCGGCGAGGCGACCGAGGGCGATGTCGAGCACCACCTTGGCCGAGCGCGCCGGCCAGCGGCGATCGCTCTCGATCGTCTCCAGCCCCTTGAGGAAGCAGCAGACGTCGAGGAGCACGTCGGCTAGGTCGTCACCGGCCGCGTCGAGGGCGGCGCGCACCCGATCGCGGGCGGCGAGCGCCCTGTCGGTCAGATCGGCGAGGCCGCCGGCCCCACCCTTGCCCGAGGCGACACGACCGGCGGACCAGTTGGAGGTCACCGTCGGCATCATCCGTCCGATGGTGAAATCGGCGCGCAGACGCTCGCCGGCGGCGACGCGAGCCGGCGAGAGATAGGCTCGCCCGTCCTTGTCCCGACGGCGGGCGAGCCAGGCGAGCGGGCTCTCGGCCTCGTCGACGACGACGGCGCCACCGTCTTCGACGACCGCACGACGGGCGAGGTCGCCGTGCTGGCGGCGGAAGTCGTCGCCCCCGGGTGTCGAACGTCGCAGACGGGCGCGGCCGAGGTCGGTGATCTGCAGCACGTCGCCACCGGGGGACGGTGCGTCGGCGAAACCGGTCTCCCAGGCGACCAACCCGTCGGCGAGAAGGCGATCGAGAAGGCTCCGATCGAGCCGGGCGCGACGCAGGCCGGCCTTGCCGACGACGCGCAGCGTCACCGGATCGAGCCCTTCCGCATCGAGCCCTTCGACGGTGGCGTCGCCCGCGGCGATCAGGGCGAGAATGCGATAGGGGGTCTGGCGAGAGGTGGTCGGGGGGCGCGTCATGCCTCGCCCTCGACGATCGCCGGCAGGCGGTGCCACAGCTCGGCGGCGCTCTCGATGGCGGCGACGACACGGTCGACGCTCGGGTCGTCGCGCCGATCCTCGACCACCCGACAGGCGTGGGCGACGGTGGTGCGGTCGCGGTCGAAGCGACGACCGACCTCGCTCAGCGACAGAGCGAACCAGACGTGGGCAACGTACATCGCCACCTGACGGGCGAAGGCGATCTGGGCTTCACCTCGCGACGCGCCCCGCAGATCGGCGCGCGACAGGCGGAAGGTGGAGGCCACCACCGCCTCGAGGCAACGACACTTGGCAGCGACCAGTTCCTGTTGGTAGCGCGAGGCATAGGAAGGCCGCGAGCGGCGTCCGGGGCGAACGCGGAAGGAGACCGGGGGGCTGAGAAAGCCGCTCGCCGGGACCGTCACGGGCGGTCGTGCGTGGCTCGACAGATTCATCTCGGCGTCTCCCGTCGACGGGGATTAGGAATAAATGCCTCACGATTATGGGCCGAGATCGGAAACCGGGGATAACTTGCAATTCATATGGTGAATTCGCGCTATTGCACGTTGTAGGACAATCATCGATTTTCCCTCCCTCGCCTGCGGTGCACCGACACTGCCACCGACGGTGGAGGTCGATATGTCGAAGGTGCGAGGCCGAGCATGGAAGGGGACTGGAACGTGGCCGGCGAGCGGGACGTCGCGGGCCTCGGCATCGACGGCGTCAGAGGCGATCGTCGCCGGCTGGGACCGGGAACGGATGCTGCCGCGGCTGATCGCGGTCGGACCCGACGAACTCGCGGACCGCAGCCGTAACGGGCGGCTGGTGATCGTACGCCGGATCATCGCGGCGTTGCGTGGGGAACGGACCCGCGGCCGGGCGGGGCACTGGAGCTACAGCCTCGATCGGCACATCGGTCTCGTCCAGGCGCTGGCGGCGGAGCGATGCGGGCTCCCCCTCGCGGACCGCGAACGGATCGCGCCCGCGCCCGGTTCGCCACCCCACCGGATCGACCCGGCCGCCGACGGCAGAAACGAAGACCGCCGCGGACGCTGATCCGCGGCGGTCTCGAAGTCGGGAGCGGGTTCGCGTCGGGCTCAGCGAGCGCCGCGACGACGCTGCTGGCCGAGGCCCATCTTCTTGGCGAGGTCGGACCGCGCCTGAGCATAGTTCGGAGCGACCATCGGATAGTCGGCCGGCAGGCCCCACTTCTCGCGATACTCTTCCGGGGTCATGTTGTACTGGGTGCGCAGGTGGCGCTTCAGCGACTTGAACTTCTTGCCGTCCTCGAGGCAGACGATGAAGTCGGGGTTCACCGACTTCTTCACCGGAACCGCCGGCTTCAGCGGCTCGGGAGCCGGCTCCGGCGCGACGCCGGAGGAGGTGCGCTGCAGCGCGGCATAGACCTCGGCGATGAGGCCCGCGAGTTCACCCGCCGGAACGGTATTGTTGCTGACGTACGCCGAAACGATGTCCGCAGCGAGATCGATGAGGTTGGCGCCACCAGAAGAGTCGGTCATCTTTCACCTGTCCTGTGTCGGGAACGACGCTCTGTCGCACCCAATCTTCGAAACCAAAACACGACGTACGCTGCCATCCTTCGATCGACGGCCCCGCTATTCGAGTAGCCGGACGTTGAATCGGCGAGCGAATTGATCCGTCATGTCCCTATAGACAGGGAAACCACGAAGCACAAGATGTCGTCTCGATCCTTTCTCGCATTTTTGCAGTCGACGTCCGAGATCGACAAGGCCAGCCCGGTCAATGCCACAATGGCAGGGCTCAATCCGCAAGCAACGCGACGCGCCGAAACCGGGCGGAACGGGTCACTCCGGCGGAGAACCCGGCAGCCTGGGCGGATTTCCACTCGATTTCCTCGCGTGAGCGTTCCGTACCCGTCGGCAGCGCGATACGGAGCGCAAGCGATTGTCGCAGTGCGGCAGCCGCCCCATATGAGACCTCCGGTAAGTTACCTACATTTCCTCTGAGGAAGGGATGCGACCGATGGTCGACGACGACGATCTCCGCCGACGGCTGACGCCGGACCAGTACCGAATCACCCGTTGCGGGGCGACCGAGCGCGCCTTCACCGGTCCGTATTGGAACGAGAAGCGGGCCGGCCTCTACGGCTGCGTGGTCTGCGGCGCGCCGCTGTTCCGGTCCGAGACGAAGTACGACTCGGGCAGCGGTTGGCCGAGCTTCTTCGCAGCGGTCGGCGGCGATGCGATCGACGAACATCGCGACACCACCCATGGCATGGTGCGCACCGAGATCCGCTGCTCCGCCTGCGACAGTCACCTCGGTCACGTCTTCGACGACGGGCCGCCGCCGACCGGACTGCGCTATTGTGTGAACGGCAACGCCCTCTCCCTCCATCTCGACGATTCGGATCCCGCATGAGCTTTCCCGAGAACATCCCCGCCCCGACCGCGGACCGCCGGCCGCAGACGACCCGCCTCCACGGCGTCGACATCACCGACGACTACGGTTGGCTTCGGGCCGACAACTGGCAGGAGGTGATGCGGGCGCCCGAGACGCTCGACGCCACCATCCGCGCCCATCTCGATGCCGAGAACGCCCATGCGGCGGCGATGATGGCGGGAACCGAGGCGCTCCAGACGACGCTCTTCGAGGAGATGAAGGGGCGGATCAAACAGGACGATTCGAGTGTGCCGGTGAAGGACGGGGCGTTCGCCTATGCGGTGCGCTACGTCACCGGCGGTCAGCATCCGCTGCACGTGCGCACGCCCCGCGACGGCGGCCCGGAAGAGATCCTGCTCGACGGCGACGCGCGGGCGGCGGGCAAGGCCTATTTCCGCCTCTCCGGCGTCGCCCATTCGCCGGACCACGGCAAGATCGCCTGGGGGGCGGACGAGAACGGCTCGGAGTACTTCACGCTGCGTGTGAGCGACCTCGCGGCGGGCGTCGATTTCGACGATGTGGTCGAGGCGACCGGCGGCGAGGCGGTGTGGACCGCGGCCTCCGACGGCTTCTTCTACGTCCGGCTCGACGACAACCATCGCCCGTCGAAGGTGTTGCTGCATCGCCTCGGCACCGACACCGCCGACGACCTGCTGGTCTATGACGAGGCCGATCCGGGCTTCTTCGTCGGGCTCGGCAAGACGCTCTCCGGGCGGTTCGTCGTCATCTCGGTGCACGATCACGAGACCTCGGAGGTGCATCTGATCCCGGCCGAGGCGCCGACCGCTGCTCCCGTCTGCGTCGCGCCGCGGGTGACGGCGGAGGAATACGACGTCGAACACGCCGGCGAGACGCTCTACCTGCTGACCAACCACGGTGGCGCCGAGGACTTCCAGGTGATGACCGCGCCGCTCGCCGCGCCGGGGCGGGAAACCTGGCGGCCGTGGATCGGGCATGTTCCCGGTCGGTTGATCCTGTCGCATTCGGTCCTGGCCGACCATCACGTTCGGCTCGAACGGGTTGAGGGGCTGCCGCGGATCGTGGTGCGCCGGCTCGCCGACGGCGCGGAGCACGAGGTCGCCTTCGACGAGGAGGCCTATTCGCTCGGGCTCTCGACCGGGTACGAGTTCGAGACCCGCGAAATCCGCTTCACCTATTCGTCGATGACCACGCCGGCGCGGGTCTTCGACTACGATCTGGAGAGCCGGGAACGGACCCTGCGCAAGGAGCAGGCGGTTCCGAGCGGACACGACCCCTCGGCCTACGTCACCCGCCGCATCTTCGCGCCGGCCGCCGACGGCGAGACGGTGCCGGTGTCGATCCTCCACCGCCGCGACACGCCCCTCGACGGGACGGCGCCGGCGCTGCTCTATGGCTACGGCTCCTATGGCATCACCATCCCCGCCGCCTTCTCCACAACCGCCCTGTCGCTGGTCGATCGCGGCTTCGTCTATGCCATCGCCCACATCCGCGGCGGCAAGGACAAGGGCTTCCGCTGGTACGCCCAGGGGCGGCGCGAGCTCAAGACCAACACCTTCGACGACTTCGTCGCGGCGGCGAAGGGGCTGATGGCCGAGCGCTACACCTCGGCGGGGCGGATCGTGGCGCAGGGCGGATCGGCCGGCGGGATGTTGATGGGGGTGGTCGCAAACCGCGCGGGCGAGCTCTTCGGCGGCATCGTCGCGGAGGTGCCGTTCGTCGACGTGCTCGCCACCATGTGTGACGCGACGCTGCCGCTGACCCCGCCGGAATGGCCGGAGTGGGGCAATCCGATCGAGGACGAGGCGGCGTTCCGCACCATCCTCTCCTACTCGCCCTACGACAACGTCGTGGCGAAGCCCTACCCGCCGATCCTGGCGCTCGCCGGCTTGACCGACCCGCGGGTGACCTACTGGGAACCGGCGAAGTGGGTGGCGCGGTTACGGGCCACCAAGAGCGGCGATGCGCCGGTCCTGCTCAAGACCAACATGGACGCCGGCCACGGCGGCGCGGCGGGGCGTTTCGATCGACTGAAGGAGGTGGCTCTGGTCCAGGCCTTCGCACTGCGCTGCGTCGGCGGCGGCTGATCTCGGACGATCCGACGATCCGCGACCATGATCGCCGAGACGAGATCGGCGGCATGGTCCACGCGGTCGAGGAGCCGCGCCGCGGAGACGTCGCGCGGCGGGCCGGACGAAACGCGAGGCACTGCGCGGACCGCAGGGAAATGCACCTCGGGGGAGAACCCGCTCACCGTCTGGGTCGCCGTGGATCCACACCTCTGGAGGGCCGGAGCCTCCGGCGCACCCGGCCTGCGTCATCGCCATGTAACCGTCGGCCCCGATGGTCGCCACCTCGCAGCGAGGAGCGACCATGGCCTTCCGAGTTCTTCAGATCTCCGATACCCACCTCTCCGTCCGCCACGACCATTTCGCCGCGAACGTCGAGGCGGTCCGCCGTCATGTCGTCGCGGACGCGCCGGATCTGGTGATCAACACCGGCGATCTGTGCATGGACGGCGCCGGCGACGCGCACGATCTCGATCTCGCCGCCGACTGGCACGCCTCGCTCGGCGCCCCGGTGCGGGCCGTGCCGGGCAACCACGACGTCGGCGACATCGCGGCGATCCGGCCCGACCAGCTCGTCGACGACAGCCGCCTCGCCGCTTGGCGGACGCGGTTCGGCGGCGACTTCTGGAGCCTCGACGTCGAGGACTGGCGGCTCGTCGGTCTCGACGCCATGCTCTTCGGCTCGGGCCACGGCGAAGAGGAGCGGCAGTATGCCTTCCTCACGCAAGTCGCCGCGACCGATCGGCGCCTCGCGCTGTTTCTCCACAAGCCGTTGTTCGTCGACCGCGCCGACGAGGGGCCGCGCGGCTATTGGACGGTGAGGCCGGGCCCTCGCGCCCGCCTCCTCGCGGCGATCGGCGCGGCCGACCTCGGCCTCGTCGCCTCCGGCCATCTCCACATCGCGCGGGCTCGCCGCATCGACGGCACCGATCACGTCTGGGGACCGTCGGCGGCCTTCGTCTGCGGAGCGATCCAGGAGGACCTCGGCGGCGAACGGGGGATCGGCGCCGTCGAGCACGTCTTCGCCGGCCGCGAAGTCGCCTCGCGCTTCGTGCGGCCGGAGGGTGTCGCCGACACCCCGCTCGATCCGGTCCACGACGAGATCTATCCCCGGAACGTAAAGCCGGAGACCGTCGCATGAGCGGGCTTCCCGACGGTTTCGCCCCCATCGCCGGCCTCGAGCCGCCGCGCCTCGAACTCGACGGCATCGCCAAGGGCTACGACGACGTCGCCGTGCTGGAGGACGTGTCGCTCACCGTGGCGCGCGGCGAGTTCGTCGCCCTGGTCGGCCCCTCGGGTTGCGGCAAGTCGACCCTCTTGAAGATCATCGCCGGGCTCGAGTTCCCCGACGCCGGCCATGTCCGCATCGCCGACGCCGAGGTGACCGATCGGCGCGCTGCCGAGCGCGACGTCGCCATGGTGTTCCAGTCCTACGCGCTCTATCCGCATCTGACGGCGCGGCAGAACCTCGCCCTGCCGCTCGTGATGCGCCGCACCTCGGCGTGGCAGCGCCTGCCGCTCGTCGGCCGCTTCCTGCCGGGGACGCGGGGTGCGCTGGCGCAGATCGCCGCCGACGTCGAGAAGGCGGCCCGCGCCTTGAAGATCGACCATCTGCTCGATCGCAAGCCGGCCGCCATGTCGGGCGGCCAGCGCCAGCGCGTGGCGCTCGGCCGCGCCATGGTGCGCGATCCACGCTTGTTCCTGATGGACGAGCCGCTGTCCAATCTCGACGCCTCGCTGCGGGTCCACACCCGCGCCGAGATCGTCGAGCTGCACCGGGCGCTGGGCGCCACCACCGTCTACGTCACCCACGACCAGGAAGAGGCCCTCGGCATGGCCGACCGCGTCGCGGTGATGCATCGCGGCCGCCTCCTCCAGGTCGCCTCGCCCGAGATCGTCTATCGCGATCCGATCCGCATCGAGGTGGCCGAGTTCATCGGCAGTCCGAAGATCAATCTCATCGACGCGATCCTCGACGACGCCGGCCATGCGTTCGGCTTCGGCCATGCCCTCGTCGAGGGGCTCGCCACCGCTCCCGGCGCGAGCCTCCGCGTCGGCATTCGCCCCGAGCACCTGCGCCTCGGCATGGCCGAGGCGGGGCGCCTGATCTGCCGGCTGGAGCGCTGCGAATTCCTCGGCGCCGACGCGCTCGCCCATCTGCACCTGCCGGACGGGCGGCCGATCGTCGCCCGGGCGACGCCGGAGGCCTTCCACCATCTCTCGCCCGGGCAGGTCGGTCTGACGTGGCGCCCCGAGGACGTCCTGGTCTTCGACGCGGCCGGCGACCGGCTGCGGCCGAGCCCGGTGCGGGTGGCGACGGCGGAGAGCGTCCATGTCTGACGTCGCCCTCGCCCGCACCACCGCCGCGCCGTTGCGGCGCCTGCGGCACGACGAAAGCGCGGCGTTGCCGCTGGTCGCGCCGATCGCGGTGTTGATGCTGCTGCTGCTCGTCCTGCCGACGGCGGCGATGTTCGCGCTGTCGCTGACCGACGCCGAACTCGGGGCGACGTCGATCGCCTTCATCGGCCTCGACGGCTATCGCGAGGTGCTGGCCGATCGCACCTTCCTGATCTCTGCGAAGAACACGCTCTTCTATGTGGCGGTGGTGACGCCGGTCTCGGTGGTGCTCGGTCTCGGCTTCGCGCTGTTGATCGAGGCGGGGACGGAGCTGCGCGGCTTCTTCCGCTCGGCCTATTTTCTGCCGGTCGTATCGCTGATCACCGCGATGGCGACGGTCTGGCAGTACCTGATGCATCCGGTGATCGGGCCGTTCAACCTGATGCTCGGCCTCGTCGGCCTGCCGCCGGTCAATTGGCTCGCCGGCTCCGACACGGTGATGTGGGCGCTCGCCCTGATCGGCATCTGGCAGCAGACCGGCTTCGATCTGGTGCTGTTCCTCGCCGGGCTCGGCGCCATCGACCGCACCCTCTACGACGCCGCCGAGATCGACGGGGCGAAGTCCGCCTTCGACCGCTTCCGCCTGGTCACCTGGCCGATGCTCGGGCCGACCACGCTCTTCGTCGTCACCATCACCATGATCAACGCCGTCAAGGTGTTCGAGACGGTGATGACGTTGACCCAAGGCGGGCCGGCGAAGGCGTCCGAGGTGCTGCTGTGGACCATCTACCAGGAGGGCTTCGTCTTCCTGAAGCTCGGCAGCGCCTCGGCGATGGCGGCGATCTTCGTCGCCGTGTTGCTCGTCCTCATCGTCCTCCAGACCCGCGTCATGGACCGGAAGGTGCACTACGGATGAGCGCATTGCCGATCCATCGCGGCCTCTCGCCGACCGCCCGCATCGCGCGCCTCGTGGTGCTCGGGCTCGGCGCCGCCTTCGTGCTCTTTCCCTACGTGTGGATGGTGGCGACCTCGCTGAAGCCCCAGGCCGAGGTGTTCTCCTCCGGGCTCAGGCTTCTACCCGAGCATTCCGCGATCCTCACCAACTACGGCAAGGCGCTCGGTCGCATCCCGATGGGGCGGGTGCTCCTCAACGGCGCCGTCGTCTGCGCGGCGATCGTCGTCTTCCAGGTCGCCTTCGCCCTGCCGGCGGCCCATGCGCTGGCGAAACTCCGGTTCCGCGGCCGCGAGGTGCTGTTCGGACTGGTGATCCTCGGGCTGCTGGTGCCGATCCACGCGGTGTCGATCCCGCTCTTCGCCGCCTTCCGCTGGGCGGGTCTGGTCAACACGCTGGCCGGGCTGGTGGTGCCGTTCACGCTCTCCGTCTTCGCGGTGTTCCTCTTCCGCCAGTTCGTCAAGGCGATCCCCGACGACCTGATCCATGCCGCGCGGATGGATGGCCTGTCGGAAGCGGCGATCGTCCGCCGGGTGATCCTGCCCAACGCCTGGCCGGCGGCGACCGCCTTCGCGATCTTCTCGGTGGTGGCGCATTGGAACGATCTCTACTGGCCGTCGATCGTCGTCTCGCGCATCGAACTCGCCACCCCGCCGCTCGGCGTCCTGTTCTTCCGCGCGGCGGAAGCGGGCGACGACTACGGCGCCCTCATGGCCGCCACCGTGGTGGTCACCGCGCCGCTCGTCGGCTTCTTCCTCCTCGCCCAGAAGGCCTTCATCGAAGGCATCACCATGACCGGCCTCAAGGGCTGATCGATCCCTGACGGAGACACCCCCATGCGTTTCGTGAGAAGCCTCCTCGCCGGCCTGGCGATGCTCGGTGTCGGCGCTCTGCCGGCGGCCGCCGAGACCGAGATCGTCGTCCACTACCCGATGCCCGGGTTCTTCAAGGACGTGATGGAGAAGATCTCCACCGAATACGTCCGCACCCATCCGGACGTGAAGATCACCTTCGCCAATCCGTCGGCGACCTACGAGGAAGGCCTGCAGCTGATGCTGCGCCAAGCCGGCTCGCCCGAGATGCCGGACGTCTCCTTCATCGGCCTGAACCGTCTGCGCGTGCTCGCCGAGCGCGGCATCGGCGTCGACCTCGCGCCGTTCACCGCCAAGGAAGACATGGGCGCTCAGGGCTTCTCGCCGCGGCTCCTCTCCCTCGCCCAGTTCGGCGGCAAACAGATGGGCCTCGCCTTCGCCACCTCCAATCCGATCTTCTACTACAACGCCGATCTGGTGAAGAAAGCCGGCGGCGACCCGGAGAACCCGCCGAAGAGCTGGGACGAGGTGTTCCAGCTCTCCGCCAAGATCGCGGCGCTCGGCGACGGCACCATCGGCATGTCCTACCGCTGGCAGGGCGACGACTGGATGTTCTCGGCGCTGCTCTTCGGCCACGGCGGCACCATGCTGACGGCGGACGAGAAGAAGGTCGCCTTCGGTGGGCCGGAGGGTCTCGGGGCGCTGAAGCTGATCGATCGCATGGTCAAGGAGGGCAAGATGCCGGCGATGACCGCCGACGCCCAGCTCCAGGCCTTCTATGCCGGCAAGGTCGGCATGATGTTCTGGACCACCGGCGGCCTGCGCGGCACCATCAACGGCGTCGGCGGCAAGTTCGACCTCAGGACCACCAAGATGCCGGTGATCGACGCCCTGAAGGGCCGCCTGCCGACCGGCGGCAACGCCGCGGTGATGTTCACCACCGACCCGAAGAAGCAGGCGGCGGTCTACGACTTCATCAAGTTCGCGGCCGGCCCCTTCGGCTCCTCGGTGGTGGTGCCGGGCACCGGCTACGTCCCCAACAACGACCTCGCCCCCAAGGACGACCGTTATCTCGGCAAGTTCTATCAGGAGAACCCGCTGTTCCGCGCCGGTCTCTCGCAGATGGACATCATGATCCCCTGGTACTCGTTCCCGGGCAACAACGGCGTCAAGGTGACCAACACCATCGTCGACAACCTCGCCCGTCTGGTCGAGCAGAAGGTGACGCCGGAACAGGCGCGCGACGACATGGTGGCGGAAGTCGGCAAGCTGTTGCCGCGCTGAGCGACGAAGCAAGGTCGGCTGCGTGACGTGGGCCGTCGTCTCGGCGACCGTCACGCAGCGGTCGTCTCGCCGTCACGAAACCGTAGTGACGACCGCCTAAGCCGAGACCATCGAACCTCATGAGACCACCGGCGAGCAGCTGGTCGACCGGACGCGTGCGCGTTCCGGCAAGGAGAACCGCATGCTCACGATCGAGCGCCTCACCCGACGCTTCGGCGACTTCGTCGCGGTCGACGCCGTCGACCTCGAGATTCCTTCGGGACAGATGGTCGGCGTCATCGGTCGCTCCGGTGCCGGCAAGTCGACGTTGCTCCGGATGATCGACCGGCTGATCGAGCCGAGCGAGGGGCGCATCACCTTCGAATCCCGCGAGATCACCGCGCTGAAGGGGACCAGCTTGCGCCATTGGCGGCGCGACTGCGCCATGGTGTTCCAGCAGTTCGCGCTGGTCGACCGGCTCGACGTCCTCACCAACGTGATGATGGGGCGGCTCGACCACATGGCCGAATGGCGCTCCTTCCTCAAGCTGTGGTCGGCCGACGACAAGGCGATCGCGCTCTCGGCGCTCGAGCTCTTCGACATCGCCGCGCTCGCCGCGAACCGGGCCGGCAGCCTCTCCGGCGGACAGCAGCAGCGCGTCGCCATCGCCCGCGCCCTCGTCCAGGAGCCGCGCGTCATCCTCGCCGACGAGCCGATCGCCTCGCTCGACCCGCGCAACACCAAGGTGGTGATGGACGCGCTGCTCCGGGTGAACCGCGACTTCGGCATCACCGTGCTGACCAACCTCCATTCGATCGATCTCGCCAAGCGCTATTGCGATCGGCTGATCGGCATGAAGGCCGGACGGATCGTCTTCGACGGCACACCCGGCGACCTCACCGACGCCGTGGTCACCGATCTCTACGGTCTGGAGGCCGCCGACGTCATCGAGATCCCGGCGGCCGGCGACCCGACCCCCGACGAAATCCGTGCCGCCTGGGACGCCGAACGCGCCCGCGAGCCGGTCTGACCCCTTCGCCCGTTTCCATCCGTCCCGCGGCAGGCCGCCGTTCGGACACTCTCGAGAGGAGCAATCCCCATGATCGACCGTCGTTCCGTGCTCGGCCTCGCCGCCGTCGCCTTCACCCTGACCCCGGCCGTCGCCCAGGACTGGAAGGCCAAGTATCCGGAGATCGTCTTCGGCAAGATCCCGGACGAGAACGCCTCCGGCACCATGGACCGCTATCAGCCGCTGATGGACTTCCTCTCCAAGGAACTCGGCACCAAGGTCACCCTGCGCATCGCCCAGGACTATGCCGCGGTGATCGAGGGCCAGCGCGCCGGGCAGATCCACATCGGCTACTACGGCCCGGCCTCCTACGCCCGCGCCGTCATGGTCGGCGCCAAGATCGAGCCGATCGCCATCGAGGTGAACGAGGACGGCACCAAGGGCTACTACTCCGTCTTCTACGTGAAGAAGGACAGCCCCTATCAGAAGATCGAGGACCTCAAGGGCAAGAACCTCGGCCTCGTCGACCCGAACTCGACCTCGGGCAACAACGTGCCGCGCTTCTCGCTGGCCAAGATGGGCATCGAGCCGGAGAGCTTCTTCGGCAAGGTCGTCTACACCGGCTCCCACGAGAACGCCGTCATCGCGCTCGGCCAGGGCACCGTCGACGTCGCCGCCAACTGGTGGAACGACGAGAACGAGTCGATGCTGAAGCGCATGGAGCGCAAGGGCATGGCCAAGTACGAGGACTATCGGATCATCTTCAAGTCCGAGCAGATCGTGAACTCGCCGATCGCCATGATGTCGGAGCTGCCGGAGGACCTGAAGAAGGCGATCTCGACCGCGCTCGTCGCGTTCCCGGCGAAGGAGCCCGAGGCCTTCAAGAAGATGACCGACGGCAAGCAGAAGCCGTGGGTTCCGGTCACCCACGACGCCTACAAGCCGGTGATGGACCTCAACAAGTTCGTCGACGAGCTGCGCAAGAAGAAGGCCTCGTGATCGACGCCCGACGGGACCCGCCGGCATCGCCGGCGGGTCTTCGCGCATCCTTTCCCCTCCCTCTCTCCGCGACGACGCGAGGACAGATGCCGACGACACTCCCCCGGCTTCCCGACGACCGCCTGCGGCCGCTCACAGAGGCCTATGCGAGCGCGGTGCGCGCCTCGCGGCTGCGCTTCCTCCTCGGTCTCGTCGTCTTCGCCGTCGTCCTGGTCGTCGCGGCGCGTTTCGCCGAGGTCGATCTCGTCAAGATGGCAAACCGCATCGGCGCCATCGGCGATTACGTCGGCCGCCTCGCCGTCTTCGACAGCGGCGACTTCGTCGGCCGGCCGGTGATCGTCGCGCCGGGCGAATGGATGTGGGGCCTGTCGCACTGGGCGAAACTCATCGGCGACACGCTGCTGATCGCCTATGCCGGCACCCTCCTCGGCGCCGTCGCCGCCTTCTTCCTTTCCTTCATGGCGGCCCGCAATCTCGGCCGTCATCCGATGGTGCGGATCGGCGTCAAGCGCCTGCTCGAGTTCTGCCGCACCGTGCCGGAACTGGTCTTCGCCCTGATCTTCGTCATCGCCTTCGGTCTCGGGCCACTGCCGGGCGTGCTGGCGCTCGCCATCCACACCGCCGGGGCGCTCGGCAAGATGTTCTCGGAGGTGGTCGAGAACATCGACATGAAGCCGGTCGAGGGTACGACCGCCACCGGCGGGTCGTGGTGGCAGACGGTGCGTTTCGCCGTGGTGCCGCAGGTCGCCGCCAACTTCGCCAGCTACGCGCTGCTGCGCTTCGAGATCAACGTCCGCGGCGCCTCGGTGATGGGCTTCGTCGGCGCCGGCGGCATCGGCCAGGACCTGATCGAGGCGATCCGCAAGTTCTACTACGCCGACGTCTCGGCGATCCTGGTGCTGATCATCCTCACCGTCATGGTGATCGACCTCGCCACCGAGCGGCTGCGCCATCACCTGACCGCCACGGAGGCCCGGGCATGAGCATCGTGATCCGCAGCGCCGGCGAGCCGGACGGCCCGATGTCGACCACCCGCCGCATCCGCAGCGCCCTCGGACCAACGGCGCGCGAGAACCGCCGCGAGCTCGAGAAGCGTCACCCGACGATCTTCGCCGGCTCGCGCCTCGGCCGCGCCACGACCGCGGCGGTCGTCGTCGGTCTCCTCGGGCTCCTGGTCTTCGCGCTGTGGCGGCTCGAGTTCTCGTTCGCCCGCATCGGCGCCGGTCTCGGCCAGCTCGTCCACTTCCTGACGCTGATGGTGCCGCCTTCGGCCGGGACCTGGGCGCGGCTCTGGCTCTTCCTCCATTCGCTCGGCGAGACGGTGGCGATCGCCCTCCTCGGCACGCTGGCCGCCGCGGTGCTCGCCTTCCCGTTCGGCTTCCTGGCGGCGAAGAACGTGGTGGCGCAGCGTGTGCTGCACTTCTTCACCCGCCGCTTCCTCGACACCATCCGCGGCGTCGACACGCTGATCTGGGCGCTGATCTGGATCAACGTCGTCGGGCTCGGCCCCTTCGCCGGTATCCTCGCCATCATGAGTTCGGACTTCGGCGCCTTCGGCAAGCTCTTCTCCGAGGCGATCGAGGCGGTCGACCGCAAGCCGATCGAGGGCATCGCCTCGACCGGCGGCTCGCGGCTCGCCGAGATCCGCTTCGCCATCCTGCCGCAGATCCTGCCGGTGATCGCCGGTCAGGTGCTCTACTACATCGAGAGCAACACCCGCTCGGCCACCATCATCGGCATCGTCGGCGCGGGCGGCATCGGCATGTATCTCTCGGAGGCGATCCGCACCCTCGAATGGCAGCAGGTCTCGCTGCTGGTGCTGATGATCCTGGTCACCGTGGCGGTGATCGACCAGATCTCCTCGCGTATCCGCTTCGCCGTCATCGGCGAACGGCGGATCGAGACGTGATCAGGCGACCGTCACCCGCACCCGGTCTCCGGCGAAGCGGGCGCGCGCCCATTGGATGGGGCGGCCGTCGAGATCGGCGTTGACACAGTCGATCTCGATCACCGGACGGCCGATCGCGATCTCCAACCGCTCGGCGTCGATGGCGTCGGCGATGCGGGCGCCGATGCGGGTGTCGGCGCGGACGTAGTCGGCGACGCCGGCGGCGCGGAAGGCGGCGGTGAAGGATGCCGCCTCGCGATAGACCCGGGCGATGTCGGGGAAGCGCTCCGCCGGGAAGGCGGAGACCGCCCAGGAGATCGGCACGCCGTCGGCGCGACGCGTCGTCTCCAGCCGGATCACCGGCGCCGCCGGCGCGAGCCGCAGCACCTCGGCGATCAGCGGCGAGGCCGGCTCCACGGTCTCGGCGAGGAGATCGCCCGAGGGCTCGCGCGCCTGGGCGACGACGATGTCGGAGAAGCGAGTGCGGGGGCCGATCGGGTAGGTCAGCGGCGGGCGCTCGACATAGGTGCCGGAGCCCTGTTGCGCCCGAACGAGGCCGCGCTCGGCGAGGTCGCGCAGCGCTTGGCGAACGGTATGGCGATTGACCCCGAACCGCAGCGCCAGCTCTGCCTCGGTGGGCAGGCGGGCACCCTGACCCCAGGTGCCGTCGACCATGCCGGCCTCGAGGATTTCCGCCACCTGTCGCCACATGGCGATGCCCTTGCCGCGCGCCAGCATGGTCCGCTCTCCGTCATCGGCCCGTCGCCCGAGTCGTCCATCGATCATGGCACGGCGCCGTCACAAAAGTATAATCGTCTAGATCTATATACATTTCATGAAGGGTCGGATGTCGGGTTCGCCGGCGCCGTCCCCACCACCCTCTGCCGATCGCCTGCGCGGGGAGAGATCATGACTGCGTTCCAGACGCCCACGCCGGGATCCGATCCCGCCGTCGCCGCCCGCCGTGCCGTGATGGCCCTGGCGGCGAAGGCGACCGCTCACGAATTGAAGGCGGTGCGCGAACTGGCGCCCGCCGGCGTCGTCGATCTGCGCCCGCCGGAGACCGGCCTCGTCATGCTGCGCGGCCGCATCGGCGGCTCGGGAGCGCCGTTCAACCTCGGCGAGGCGACGGTCGCCCGCGCCGCGGTCCGCCTGCCGTCGGGGGCGACCGGCTTCGGCCATGTGCTCGGCCGCGATCGGGCGAAGGCCCGCGACGCGGCGCTGCTCGACGCGCTGTGGGTCGAGGGCGAGAGCCGCGACCGACTGGAGCGCGAGATCCTGACGCCGCTCGCCGCCCGCATCGCCCGCGACGAGACGCGGCGCACCGCGGAAGTGGCGGCGACGCGGGTCGACTTCTTCACCCTGGTGCGCGGAGACGATTGATGGCCCCCTCCCCGACCGCCGTGGCGATCGCCCCGGGCTTCCACGATCCGGTGTTCCAATCGCAGGCGACCTTCCGCGCCGTGCTCGACGCGCTGGCCGAGCCGGGCAGCGAGCGCCCCGTCGGCGGTCTCGCCGAGGCCCCGACGCCGCTGTCGCCGGTCGCCGCGGCGGTGATCGCGACGCTCGCCGACTTCGAGACGGCGGTGTGGCGCGACGCGGCCCTGCGCACCCCCGAGATCGAGGCCTGGCTCGCCTTCCACACCGGGGCGCCGGCGGTTCTCGATCCGGCCCGCGCCGTCTTCGCGGTGATCGGCGCGGCCGAGGCCTCGCCCGATTTCGCCGACTTCGCCCTCGGCACGGATGTCGATCCCTCGACCTCGACGACGCTGGTCCTCCAGGTCGCGGGTTTCGCCGAGGGCCGCCGATATCGCCTTTCCGGACCCGGCATCGACGGCGCCCGCGAGGTGGCGATCGCCGGCGCGCCGGCCGACCTCGCCGCCCGGCTCGCCGCCAACCGCGCGCTCTTTCCGCGCGGCGTCGACCTGATCCTCGCCGGCCCGACCTCGGTCATGGGCCTGCCGCGCACCACCCGCATCGAGGAGATCTGACCATGTACGTCTCGGTGAAGGGCGGCGAGAAGGCCATCCGGGCCGCCCATCGGCTGCTCGCCGACCGCCGTCGCGGCGATCGGGCGGTGCCGGAGGTGGCGGCGGACCAGATCCGCGAACAGCTGACGCTGGCCGTCGACCGGGTGATGAACGAGGGCTCGCTCTACGATCGCGACCTCGCCGCGCTGGCGATCAAGCAGGCGCGCGGCGATCTGATCGAGGCGGCCTTCCTGGTGCGCGCCTATCGCACGACGCTGCCGCGCTTCGGCTATTCGGTGCCGGTCGATACCGCCGCGATGGCCGTCGAGCGGCGCATCTCGGCGACCTACAAGGACCTGCCCGGCGGGCAGATCCTGGGGCCGACCTTCGACTACACCCACCGCCTGATCGACTTCGCGCTGATGGCCGACGGCGACACGCCGCTGGCCGAGCGCGACGCGACGAGCGCGGCGGCGGCGATGCCGCGGGTCACCGACCTCCTCGACGGCGAGGGCCTGATCGAGGCCGAACCCGCCTCCGACGACGGCGTCGAGCCGGGCGACCTCACCCGGGCGCCACTGCGCGTCCCCGCCTCGCGCGACCTGCGCCTGCAGCAACTCGCCCGCGGCGACGAGGGCTTCCTCCTGGCGCTCGGCTATTCGACCCAGCGCGGCTACGGCTCGACCCATCCCTTCGCCGGCGAGATCCGCATCGGCGAAGTCGAGGTCGAGTTCGAAGTGCCGGAGCTCGGCTTCGCCGTGCCGCTCGGCGCGGTCACCCTCTCCGAATGCCAGATGATCAACCAGTTCGCCGGCTCGGCCGAGATCGAGCCGAGCTTCACCCGCGGCTACGGCCTCGCCTTCGGCCAGGTCGAACGCAAGGTGATGGCGATGGCGCTGGTCGACCGGGCGCTCAGGACCGAGGAACTCGGCGGCGAAACGGAACATCCGGCGCAGGACCAGGAATTCGTCCTCTCCCACGCCGACAACGTCCAGGCGACCGGCTTCGTCGAGCATCTGAAGCTGCCGCACTACGTCGACTTCCAGGCCGAACTCGCCCTCGTCCGCGAGATGCGGCGCGAGCATGCCGCCGCCCGCGCGGCGCGCGAGGCGGAGAGCGGCGACACCTACCAGGAGGCCGCCCAATGACCGCGCCGATCAAGCCGGCGGAGGGCTATGCCTTCGCCTATCTCGACGAGCAGACCAAGCGGATGATCCGCCGCGCCCTCTTCAAGGCGGTGGCGATCCCCGGCCATCAGGTGCCCTTCGCGGCGCGCGACATGCCGATGCCCTACGGCTGGGGCACCGGCGGCATCCAGGTGACGGCGGCGATCCTCGGGCCGGCCGACGTGCTCAAGGTCATCGACCAGGGCGCCGACGACACCACCAACGCCGTCTCGATCCGCGCCTTCTTCCAGAAGACCGCCGGCGTCGCGGTGACCACCCGGACGGGCGAGGCGACCGTCGTCCAGACCCGCCACCGCATTCCGGAAGAGCCGCTGAAGGCGGGCCAGACGTTGGTCTATCAGGTGCCGATCCCGGAGCCCCTGCGCTTCCTCGAGCCGCGCGAGACCGAGACGCGGGTGATGCACGCTCTCGCCGACTACGGCCTGATGCACGTCAAGCTCTACGAGGACATCGCCACCCACGGCCACATCGCCAAGACCTACGCCTATCCGGTGAAGGTCGAGGGGCGCTACGTGATGGATCCCTCGCCGATCCCGAAGTTCGACAATCCGAAGATGCACATGAACCCGGCGCTCCAGCTCTTCGGCGCCGGACGCGAGAAGCGGATCTACGCCCTGCCGCCGTTCACGCAGGTCGAGAGCCTCGACTTCGAAGATCATCCCTTCGAGCGCACCAAGTTCGAGGCGCCCTGCGCGCTGTGCGGGGCGACCGATGCCTACCTCGACGAGGTGGTGATCGACGACGAGGGCGGGCGGATGTTCGTCTGCTCCGACACCGACCATTGCGAGACCCGCCGCGAGCAGGGCCACCGCGGCGCGCTCCTCGGCGAGACCCCGAACCAGGAGGCCCGCCCGTGACCGCTCCCCTGCTCGAGGCCACCGGCCTCACCAAGTGGTACGGCGACCGGCTCGGCTGCCGCGACGTCGCCTTCGACATCCGCGAGGGCGAGGTGCTGGCGATCGTCGGCGAATCGGGCTCGGGCAAGTCGACGCTCTTGTCGCTCCTGTCCGGCCAGCTCGTCCCCAGCGCCGGCTCGGTCGCCTATCGCATGCGCGACGGCTCGATCCGCGATCTGGTCTCGCTCGGCGAGGCCGAACGCCGCTTCCTCTTCCGCACCGACTGGGGCTTCGTCCATCAGGACGCCGCCAAGGGGCTGCGGATGGGCGTCTCGGCCGGCGGCAACGTCGGCGAGCGGCTGATGGCGGTCGGGGCGCGGCATTACGGCGACATCCGCTCACGAGCCGAGGACTGGCTGGAGCGCGTCGAGATCGACACGGCCCGCATCGACGAGAAGCCGACGGCCTATTCCGGCGGCATGCGCCAGCGCCTGCAGATCGCCCGCAACCTCGTCACCGCGCCGCGCCTCGTCTTCATGGACGAGCCGACCGGCGGGCTCGACGTCTCGGTGCAGGCGCGCCTGCTCGACCTCTTGCGCCGGCTCGTCGCCGACATGGGGCTGGCGGTGATCGTCGTCACCCACGACCTCGCCGTGGCGCGGCTCCTCTCCGACCGGATCATGGTGATGCGCCAGGGCCGGGTGATCGAGGCGGGGCTCACCGACCGCGTCCTCGACGATCCGCGCGAGGCCTACACCCAGCTCCTCGTCTCCTCGATCCTGCAACCGTGAGGCCGGACATGACCCCCATCGATCCGATCCTCCGGGTGGAGGACGTCGCCAAGAGCTTCACCATGCACCTGCGCGGCGGGCTGTCGATCCCGGTGGTCGACCATGTCGCCTTCGAGGTCCGGGCCGGCGAATGCGTCGTCCTCGGCGGTCCCTCGGGGGCCGGCAAGTCGTCGATCCTCAAGATGGTGTGGGGCAACTACGGGGTCGATCGCGGACGGATCGTCGTCGGTGACGTCGACGTCGCCACCGCCGAGCCGCGCGACATCCTGGCGCTGCGCCGCTCCACCATGGGCTACGTCAGCCAGTTCCTGCGCGTCGTTCCCCGCGTCGCCACGCTCGACGTGGTGATGGAGCCGGCGCTCGCGCAAGGTCTCGATCCGGCCGAAGCGAAGGCCCGCGCCGAGGCGTTGCTCGGCCGCCTCAACGTGCCGGAGCGGCTGTGGTCGCTGCCGCCGGCCACCTTCTCCGGCGGCGAGCAGCAGCGGGTCAACATCGCCCGCGGCCTGATCGCCGACGTCCGCCTCCTCCTCCTCGACGAGCCGACCGCCTCGCTCGACGCCGCCAACCGTGCCGCGGTGGTCGAGCTGATCGAGGCCAAGAAGGCGGCCGGGACGGCGCTGCTCGGCATCTTCCACGACATCGACGTGCGCGATCGGGTGGCGACCCGGATCGTCGACGTCACCGGTTTCGCCACCAGGAGGGACGCGGCATGAACGCCCCGCTCATCACCCCCAAGATCCCGGAAGCGGGACGTATCGATGCCTCGGTGCGGCTGCGCGAGGTGACGCTCGGCCGCTGGCTCGAGCTCGCCGACGACGTCCGCGTCGAATACGCCACCATCGGCGACTACAGCTACCTGATGGAGGGCACGGCGGCGGCGGACTGCGACATCGGCCGCTTCACCGCCATCGCCGCGCAATGCCGCATCGGCCCGCCGAACCACCCGATGGAGCGGCCGACCCAGCACCGGATGACCTACACGCCGGAATACTACTGGCCTGCGGCGACCCGCGATGCCGGCTTCTTCGAGCGCCGCCGCGGGGCGCGGACCACCATCGGCAACGACGTGTGGATCGGTCACGGCGCCACGGTGCTCGCCGGGGTCACCGTCGGCAACGGCGCGGTGATCGCCGCCGGGGCGGTCGTGGCCAAGGACGTCGAACCCTACACGATCGTCGGCGGGGTGCCGGCCAAGCCGATCCGTCGGCGCTTCCCCCGAGACATCGCCGAGCGGCTGGAGCGGCTCGCCTGGTGGGACTGGTCACACGACCGTCTCGAGGCGGCGGTATCCGATTTCCGCGATCTCTCCATCGAAGCCTTCCTCGAGAAACACGAGACGCCATGACCATCCTCGACCCCAAACCCTCGCTCGCGATCCCGCCGGAGCCGGTCGGATCCCTCGTCGTCGCCTCGCGGTCGATCGTGCTCGCCGACCGGGTGATCCCCGGCACGGTGGTGATGGAGAACGGGCTCATCGTCGCCGTCGAGGAGGACCGGGTTCTCGCGCAAGCCGAAGACTGGGGCGACGACCTCCTCGTCCCCGGCCTCGTGGAACTCCACACCGACCACCTCGAGCCGCACTATTCGCCGCGCCCCAAGGTGTTCTGGGAGCCGTTCTCGGCGGTCTTCGCCTATGACGCCCAGATCGCCGCCGCCGGCATCACCACCGTCTTCGACAGCCTGCGCGCCGGCTCGGACGGCGACAGCGTCTCTCTGGGAGCGCGGCTCTTCGCGCTCGGCGACGCCATCGAGCGGGCCAAGACCACCGGCCTGCTACGCGTCGACCATCACACGCACCTGCGCTGCGAGATCTGCTCCGACGACGTGCTCGATCAGACGCGCGAGTATCTCGAGCGCTTCGACGTGCGATTGATGTCACTGATGGACCACACGCCGGGTCAGCGCCAGTTCCGCGACGAAGGCAAGCTCAGGGACTACTACCGCGGCAAGAAGAAGGGGATGAGCGAGGCCGACCTCGACGCCTTCTTCGCCGCCCGCAAGGACCTGCACGACCGCAACGCTCTCTCTCACCGCCGGACGCTGGTCGAGATCGGCCACGGCCGCGGCGTGGCGCTCGCCAGCCACGACGACACCACCGTCGGCCACGTCGAGGAGTCGGTCGCCGATCGGGTGTCGGTCGCCGAGTTCCCGACCACGGTCGAGGCGGCGCGGGCCAGCCACGCGGCGGGGCTCGCGGTGCTGATGGGGGCGCCCAACGTGGTGCGCGGCGGGTCGCATTCGGGCAACGTCTCGGCGCGCGAACTGGCGGAGGCCGGCGTCCTCGACATCCTCTCCTCCGACTACGTGCCCGTCAGCCTGATCGAGGGCGCCTTCGGCATCGCCGACGTCGCGGCGATCGGCGGTCTTCCGGGCGCCATCCGCACCGTCACCAAGAACCCGGCCGACGCCACCGGTTTCACCGACCGCGGCGAGATCGCTCCGGCCAAGCGCGGCGACATCGTCCGCGTCCGGCCGGTCGACGGCCATCCGGTGGTGCGCGAGGTGTTCCGCCTCGGTCGACGGGTGTCGTGATGGACGCCCGCTTCGCCACCGCACTGCCGGCGGAGGAGACCGCGCCGACCACCGAGGTGCTGCCCGGTCGGCTCGTCCTGGTGGTCGGCCCGTCGGGCGCCGGCAAGGACACGCTGATCGAGGCGGCGCGGGTGATGCTCGCCGAGGATCCGCAGTTCGTCTTCCCGCGCCGGGTGGTGACCCGTCCGGCGAGCGCGACGGAGGACAACGTCGTCGCCGACGACGCCGGCTTCCGGCTCGTCGCCGAGCGCGGCGGTTTCGCGCTCGCCTGGGAGGCGCACGGCCATCTCTATGGTATCCCTTCGGCGATCGTCGCCGATCTCGCCGCCGGGCGGACGGTGGTGGTCAACGTCTCGCGCACCGTCATCGCCGAGGCGCGGCGGCGCTGGCCGGACGTGACGGTGATCGAGGTGACGGCGCCCGCCGACGTCCTCGCCCGCCGCATCGCCGAGCGGGCGCGGCCGAGCGACGGTGCCGGTCCGGAACGGCTCGCCCGCCGCTTCGAACCCGGCGATCGGCCGACGGCCGACACCACGATCGACAACGGCGGCGAACTCGACACCGCGATCGCGGCCTTCCTCGCCGCGGTCACCGCGCCCTAGAGGACCTCATGGCGAAGCCCCGCTACGCGATCTATCTCGCCCCCTCGCCCGACACGCCGCTGTGGCATGCCGCCTCGCGGGTGATCGGCCGCGACGCGGTGACGGGCGAGACGCTGCCCTTCCCGGCGCTGCCGCCCTGCGACGCCGACGACTGGGCCGAGGTGACGGCGGAGCCACGTCGCTACGGCTTCCATGCGACGCTCAAGGCACCGTTCGAACTCTCCGAGGACGCCGACGAGGCCTTCCTCCTCGAGGCCGCGCGAGGCTTCGCCGCGACCCGTCGCGGGTTCGCGATTCCCGATCTCTCGGTCCGTGCGATGAAGTCCTTCGTCGCGCTGACCCCGGATGCACGACACACCGATCTCGACGGCCTCGCCGCCGACTGCGTCGTCGCCTTCGAGCCGTTCCGCGCCCCGCTCGCCGAAGCCGAACGCGCTCGGCGGGTCGCCTCGCTGACCGAACCCCGCCACATCGCCTCGGTCGATCGCTGGGGTTACCCTTGGGTGTTCGAGGATTTCCGCTTTCACATGACGCTGACCGGACCGCTCGCGGAGGACCGTCGCGAAACGGTGCGCGACGGGCTCGCCGCCTTCATCGGCGACGTCGCCCGGCCGCTCGCGGTCGACGCGATCTGCGTCTTCCGCCAGGAGCGCCGCGACCGGCCGTTCCGGGTGTTGGAGCGCCTGCCCTTCGCCGGCTGATCCGCCGGGCGGCATCACCCCGAGACGGACGAGGCCGCGATCGGATTGCCCGATCGCGGCCTCGTCCGTTCCTCACCGGCGCCGGCGCGCCGCCCGGTGCGTCACTCGGCCAATCCGAGCCCGACCAGATGCTCGACGCCCTTCATCAGACCGCGCTGGTCCTTGACCTCGATGAGCAGGCGCGGGGTGTCGCACCAGTCGGCGAAGGCCTTGAACACCGACGGCCACAGGATGGTGCCCTCGCCCGGCAGCCAGTGGCGATCGGCATGGCCGTCGGCGTCCTGGACGTGGACGTGGTGGAGCATCTCGCCGGCGGCGCGGACGTAGTAGTCGACCGGCGGCGCGCCGGTGGAGTGATGGGCGTAGTGGGCATGGCCGACGTCGAGCGAGACGCGGACGGCGTCGCTCGCGAAGCTCTTCACCAGCTCGACCCGCGCATGCGGGTCCTTGTCCTCGATGTTCTCCATGACGAGGACGCAGCCGATCTCCTCGGCCCGCTTCACCACGGGCGCCAGCGTCGCATGGGTCCGCTCAACGATCGCCTCGCGACCGCGCCGATTGTAATCGAGGTTGTTGTGGTCCCAGGTGGTGTAGGGCGAGTGGATCACCATCTGAGTGGCGCCGATCGCCTCCGCCGCCGCGAGCCCCTGCAGCAGACGCTAGGTCACCACGGCGCGGATCGCCGGGTCCTCGCTGTCGATCTTGAAGCCCCAGAACGGCCCGTGGATGCCGAGCCGGCCGGTGTGGCCGTCGAGCACCCGGCGGGCCCGGGCGGCGCGCTCCTGCCAATCGCCGTCGAGGACGGCGGCTTCGAAGAAGTCCTGCAGCTCGAGATCGCGCTGCCGCTCGAACAGCCAGTCGCGATGGATCTCGACCATGTCGAGAGAGAGGGCGGCTCCGAGGAGCGGCAACTTGCGCGAATCGTCCGTCATCGATCGTTCGTCCTTTCCGAGACTTCGGAGAGATGCGGAGATGCGAGATCTTCGTATCAACACGATGACGACCAGACAGAAAAATCGATTGCGACGATCTCGTCATAGATCAGCCGGCTCAGTTCACGAAGCCGCAGGACAAACGTCATCCTACGGTCGCCGAAAGGTCCTATCGAACGGGCCCAACGGGGAACGGTACCTGCCGCGTCCGGCCCCGAACGACCCTTTCATCCATCCATCGGGAGCCTTCGACATGATCGACATCACGCGCCGTGCCCTCTTCGGCACCGCCGCCGGCGCCGGCTCGCTCGTGCTGCCACGTTTCGCCATCGCCCAGGGCGACAACCGTCCCTCGATCACCATCGCGGTGCAGAAGATCTCCAACTCCAACACGCTCGACGTGCTGCGCGAGCAGTCGAACGTCGGTGAACGGGTGTTCTTCTCGTCGCTGTGGGAAGGGCTCGTCGGCCGCGACTGGCTGAACGGCCTGAAGAAGGTGCCGCTGCTCGCCACCGCCTGGCGGCGCATCGACGCGCAGACGGTCGAGCTCGATCTGCGTCCCGGTGTGAAGTTCCACGACGGCTCAGAGATGACGGCCGAGGACGTGGTCTTCTCCTTCTCGCGCGAGCGCATGTTCGCCGAGACCGAGGCGAAGAACCGCTCGACGCTGAAGGCCTTCGAGAAGATCCCGACGCCGAAGCCGGGCAAGGAACTGCCGGTCGAGGTGCCCGCCGCCGCACGCCGCGCCTGGCCGGACCTGATCCGCGTCGAGGCGACCGGCAAGTACACCGTGCGCTTCGTCAACGCCACACCGGACGTCACGCTCGAGGGCCGTCTGTCGCGCTACGGCTCCGACATCATGAGCCGCAAGGGCTGGGAGGAGAGCGCCAGCTACCTCGATTGGGCCCGCAAGCCGATCACCACCGGCCCCTACAAGGTGGTCGAGTTCAAGCCCGACACCCACCTGATCCTCGAGGCCCACGACGAATACTGGGGCGGCCGCCCGCCGCTGAAGCGCATCCGCTTCGTCGAGGTGCCGGAGGTGGCGAGCCGCATCAACGGCCTGCTCTCCGGCCAGTATCAGTTCGCCTGCGACATCCCGCCGGACCAGATCGTCGGCATCGAGAAGAACGCCGGCTTCGAAGTCCAGGGCGGCACCATCCTCAACCACCGCCTGACGGTGTTCGACAAGAACCACCCGGTTCTCGCCAACACACTGGTGCGTCGCGCCTTCACCCACGCCATCGACCGTCAGGCGATCGTCGACAGCCTGTGGGCCGGCCGCACCGTGGTGCCGAAGGGCCTGCAGTGGACCTATTACGACGACATGTTCGTGTCGGACTGGGAGGTGCCGAAGTTCGATCCGAAGCTCGCCGCCGACCTCCTCAAGCAGGCCGGCTACAAGGGTGAGCCGATCCCCTATCGGCTGCTCAACAACTACTACACCAACCAGACCGCCACGGCGCAGATCCTGGTCGAGATGTGGAAATCGGTCGGTCTCAACGTCCAGTTCGAGACCAAGGAGAACTGGACCCAGATCATGGAGCGCACCCCGACCCGCGCGGTGCGCGACTGGTCGAACTCGGCGCCGTTCAACGATCCGGTCTCCTCGATCGTCGCCCAGCACGGGCCGAACGGTCAGCAGCAGCAGATCGGCGAATGGACCAACGTCGAGGCCAACCAGATGGCCGAGATCCTGGAGACCTCGACCGATCACGAGACGCGGAAGAAGGCGTTCCGTCGCATGCTCGAGATCTGCGAGCGCGAGGACCCCGCCTACACCGTGCTGCACCAGAACGCGACCTTCACCGCCAAGCCGAAGTCGATCAGGTGGAAGGCGGCCCCCGCCTTCGCCATGGACTTCCGCCCCGGCAATTTCGCGCTCTGATCCGACGACGGCCTGCCGCGGCCCATCGGTCGCGGCAGGCTTCGCTTCGGTGCGCGATGGTTCGAGACGGCATCCTGCGGACGCCTCGGGTGAGGTGGGCCGCAGGCCCGTCTCGAACCATCGCGCACGGCGTGCCACCCCCGTCCTCTCGCCCCGAAGGTCACAAGATGCCCGAGGTTTCTCCCCCGCTCGTCCGCCTGGAGGCGCTCAACGTCGCCTTCGACGGCGTCACCGTGCTGCACGGCATCGACCTCGAGGTGCGGCGGGGCGAGACCCTCGGGCTCGTCGGCGAATCCGGCTCCGGCAAGTCGGTCACCTGGCTCGCCGCGCTCGGCCTCCTGCCGAAGAAGGCGAAGGTCGCGGGCCGCGTCCTGCTCGACGGCGAGGACCTGCTCGGTGCCGACGAGAAGCGTCTCGACGACGTGCGCGGCGGTCGTATCGCCATGATCTTCCAGGACCCGGCGAGTGCCCTCAATCCGGTGCTGACCATCCGCCGGCAGCTCGGCGAGGCGCTGGCGCTGCATCGCGGCCTCACGGGGCGCGAGATCGGGGCGGAGGCGAAACGCCTCCTCGATCTCGTCGGTATCCCCGACGCCGAGCGTCGGCTCTCCGCCTATCCGCACGAGTTCTCGGGCGGCCAGAACCAGCGCATCATGATCGCCATGGCGCTCGCCGGCCGACCGGATCTGTTGGTCGCCGACGAACCGACGACGGCGCTCGACGCCACCATACAGGCGCAGATCCTCGATCTCCTCGCCGCCGTCCGCCGCGAGACCGGCATGGCGATGGTGCTGATCTCGCACGATCTCGGCGTCGTCTCGGAGACCTGCGACCGGGTCGCGGTGATGTATGCCGGCCGCATCGTCGAGGAGGGACCATCGGCGCAGGTGTTCGACGATCCGGCGCATCCCTACGCCCGCGGTCTGATCGGCGCCCTCCCCCCGCTCGACGGCTCGCGCCGCCGGCTGATCTCGATCCCCGGCACGGTGCCCGATCCGCGCGACCCGCCGCCCGGCTGCGCCTTCGGCCCGCGCTGCCTGCATGCCACCCGCGACTGCACCGCGACGACGCCGCGGCTCGAGCGGATCGAGGGGGAGCGCCGCATGGCCTGCATCCTCGCCGTCCATCGCCGCGCCCTCGCGCCCCGGGAGTTCGAATTCGCATGACGGCGCCCCTCGTTTCGGTCGACGGCATCGCCCGTCGCTACGCCATGCGCCGCGGCCTCTTCGGCCGACCGGTGCAGATCCGCGCCGTCGACGGCGTCTCCTTCGCGCTGTCCGCCGGCGAGACGCTGGGCATCGTCGGCGAATCCGGCTCCGGCAAGTCGACCACCGGTCGCGTCGTCCTCGGGCTCGAGCCGGCGGACGCCGGGTCGGTCGCCTTCGACGGCGTGCCGATGCCCGAGGCCGGCACGCCGGTCTGGCGGCGCCAGCGGGCGCGGATGCAGATGATCTTCCAGGATCCGCTCGGCGCGCTCGACCGGCGGCTGGCGATCGCCACCCAGGTGCGCGAGCCGCTCGACATCCACGCGATCGGCGACGAGAAGGCGCGCGACGCGCGAGTGATCGACCTCCTCGACCGCGTCGGGCTCTCGGCCGATCACGGCCGGCGCTTTCCGCACGAACTCTCCGGCGGCCAGCGCCAGCGCGCCGTGCTCGCCCGCGCCTTGGCGACGAAACCGGACTTCCTGGTCTGCGACGAGCCGATCTCGGCGCTCGACGTGTCGATCCAGGCGCAGGTGGTCAATCTCCTCGTCGATCTCCAGGCCGATCTCGGCCTCGCCATGCTGTTCATCTCCCACGACCTGCGCGTCGTCCGGCAGGTGAGCCGGCGGGTGGCGGTGATGTATCTCGGCCGCATCGTCGAGGAGGGCGACGCCGACGATCTCTTCGCCCGGCCGGCCCATCCCTACACCAAGGCGCTGGTCTCCGCCGCGCCGACGCCGGGCCGGCGGATGGCCGATCGGGTGGTGCTCACCGGCGATCCGCCGGATCCGGCCGACCGTCCCTCGGGCTGTGCCTTCCATCCGCGCTGTCCGGTGGCGGTGCCGCGTTGCCGCGAGGCCGAACCGGCGCTGGTCGACGTCGGCCCCGGGCGGCGCGCCGCCTGCCTGCTGGTCGACCCGACCGAAACCGCCGCGAGGGACGCCGTCCGATGATCCGCTATCTCCTCGGCCGCGCCGCGCGGGCCTTCCTCACCGTGGCGCTGGTCGTCACCTTCGCCTTCGTGGTGCTCAGGATGTCGGCCGATCCGGCGCTGGTCATCCTGGGGCCGGAGGCCTCGCCCGAGATGATCGCGGCCTTCCGCAAGGCGTGGGGCCTCGACGAGCCAATCTGGGTGCAATACCTCGATTATTTCCGCGCCATCCTGCGCGGCGACCTCGGCATATCCATGCGCGACGGACGTCCGGCGATCGAGCTCGTCGCCGAACGCATCCCGGCGACGCTGGCGCTGACCATCCCCGCCCTGATGATCAAGATCGGCATCGGCATTCCCGCCGGCGTCTGGGCGAGCCTGCATCGTGGGACGTTGGTCGACCGGGCGGTGATGGGGCTGGCGGTGGCCGGCTTCACCGTGCCGAGCTTCATCCTCGGCCTCACCCTGGTGCTGATCTTCTCGGTGTGGCTCGGCTGGCTGCCGTCGGGCGGGCAGGATTCGTGGCATCACGCCATCCTGCCGATCGTCACCATGGGGGTCGGCGGCGCGGCGATCCTCGCCCGCTTCACCCGCTCCGCCATGCTCGAGGTGCTGGGCCAGCCCTTCATCCGCACCGCCTCGGCCAAGGGCGTGCCCTGGGG
>ERZ1645187.327-NODE-327-length-46129-cov-9.673569_pt1 | contig 46129 bp, 42 predicted proteins | sample MGYA00575352_ERZ1645187 | MGnify/ENA primary metagenome ERZ1645187 (study PRJEB40837, sample SAMN11349314) | freshwater sediment metagenome | isolation source: river sediment | host: Sediment | place: India: Wazaribad , New Delhi | collected 2017-02-21 ... | reverse complement strand
GCATCGCCGCCGCATCGCTGCTGACCGTTTCGGCCTGCGTCACCGATCCCAACACCGGTGAACAGAAAGTGTCGCGTACCGCCATTGGCGGGGCGGGCGGCCTGCTGGCCGGGGCGCTGCTGGGCGGCCTGATTGGCGGCAAGACCGGGCGCATTGTCGGTGCGGGCATCGGCGGCGTTGCCGGGGCCGCGGTCGGCTATACCATGGACAAGCAGATCAAGGAGCTGAAGGAAAAGACCGAAGGCACCGGCGTCGACGTGACCACGACCGACGATGGCAAGGCAATTCTGGTCAACCTGCCGGACGGCGTGACCTTCGACGTGGCCAGCTATACCCTGAAGCCGGAATTCCGCGCGACGCTGACCCAGGTCGCGCAGAGCATGAACGAATATCCCAACAGCCTGATCGACGTTTACGGCCACACCGATTCGACCGGGTCGGACGCCTATAACCAGACCCTGTCGGAAAACCGCGCCCGCACGGTCGCCAATTACCTGATCTCGCAAGGGGTGTCGGCCGCCCGCATCCGCAGCCAGGGCTTTGGCGAAACGCTGCCGGTAGCCAGCAACGATACCGAGGAAGGCCGGATGAAGAACCGCCGCGTCGAAATCAAGATCGTGCCGGTTACCCAGGAAGACGTTGCCGCCGCCCGCGCGGGTTAAGCGGATGGATTACGAGCGCCGCGATTTCAGGATCGCGGTGCTCCCAGCCAGCGGACCGTGAAGGTCAGGTCCGCTTCCACCGGATCGCCCGCCGCATTGGTCGCGGGCATGAAGCGCGCGCCCTTGCGCAGCCGCTCACACGCTTCGGGGCGCAGCGCGATATTGCCGGTAACCTTGCCCACATTGCACTGCCGCACCCGCCCACCGCGACTGATCGTGACACGAAATTCCGCGCTGCCGGGCTGGACGTTCTCGCTGCTGAGCGGATTGCCCTGAAATGAGCCGTCGAACGGCGAAGGCGTGACCAGTTCGGGCCGGGCGCGCCGCCCCACGGGCTCGAACACCGGGGGCCGGGCAATCCCGGCCGCCAGCTCCGCCGGGGCAAACAAGCTGGCGCACTGCTGGCGGAAGGTCACCAGGTCCGCACCATCGCTGGTTACCAGCCCCACCGTCAGCCGCCGGTTGCCGCGATGCCAGATTTCAAACGCGCCCGACTGCAGAAAGCCGTCAAGAAACGCGCGGCTGGCGTGAATTTCGCCCTGTCCGGCACTGTTGAACGTGGCCTGCCCGCCCACGAACCATGTCCCGCCGGTGCGCAGGACGATCCCGTCCGGCATATAGGCGGGGGAACGGTCGCCTTTCACTTCCGGGCCGATGTCGGCAGCCAGCCGCACTTCGGTTTCTACCGCCTGGTTGCCCAGCATGATCGAACTGCGCCCGCCCGTCAGCGCGATCAGGCCATCGTCCAGCGAATCGAACTCGATCCGCACGTCCGGCCCGTTCAGCAGCATCAGGCTGAGCGGGGCGGGCTGCGGCTGCGCGCCCGGCTGGGCGGCGGTAACGGCGAAGCCATAGCCGCAGTTCTCGGCCGCCTGGGCCACGCCCGCGCCCTGAATTGCCAAGGCCAGCGCCAGCCCGGCCCGAACTACCGTTGCGTTCATCATGCCGCGCATCATTGCCCCTGTTCCGCCAAGTGCCGCGCCCGCTCCGCCAGCCGATCGACGGCAGCGGCATGGATCGCGACTGACGATGCCAATACCCCAAAATCGCGCGGATCGCGCTTGTTGTAATTGAGCGGCTGCCCGAACGCGTCGGTCACCGCCGCTCCGGCCTCGCGCGCGATCAGGGCGGCGGCGCCGATGTCCCATTCATAGCCCCAGCGCAGCGTGGCGACCAGATCCGCTTCGTCCGCCGCGACCATTGCAATCCTGAGCGCGATGGAATTGGGCCGGTCGACCGCGACCAGATCCGCGTCGATCTGCGGCACGGCATCGGCGGGAACGCGCGCGCCGGCAATGTCCTGGCGCTGGCTGGCGACCAGCCGGATGCCGTTGCGCCAGCTGCCCTGTCCGGCCTCGCCATGCCAGAATTCGTCGCGGGCCGGGGCACACAGCATCCCCAGCAAGGGCCGCGCGGCGCTGACCAGCGCCACCGATACCGCCCAGCCGGGCCGCCCCCGGATGAAGTCGCGGGTGCCGTCGATCGGATCGACCAGCCAGATGAGTCCGCCCGCCAGCCGGTCGGGTGCGTCGATGGTTTCCTCGGACAGCCAGCCCGCCGAGGGGAGCAGCGCCGCCAGTTCGCGCTTCAGAAAGGCATCCACCGCCAGGTCCGCCTCGCTGACCGGGTTGCCGGGATGCTTGTCCCACGAATCGAGGGCATGGCCATGCCCCGGCCAGCGCGACAACGCGATCTGGCCAGCCGCCCGGACGATCGATTCGAGGCGCGCACGATCGATCACGCGCGTTTGGCCCGACTTACTGATAATGACTCGCAACTGGCGTTCATATTTCTACCCTTGGGCCGCGTTCAGGGACTTTTCAAGCCCGCGCGGGTGTGCTTATGCCGCGTCATCAAACGGCCCCCCGGCCGCCACTCCCCTGGAGGAAACGCCCATGAACATCCATGAATATCAGGCCAAGGAACTGCTCGCAAAGTTTGGCGTCAGCATTCCCAAGGGCATCGCCGCCATGACCGTGGCCGAAGCGGTTGAAGCCGCCAAGCAGCTGCCGGGGCCGCTCTATGTCGTGAAGTCGCAGATCCACGCCGGTGGCCGCGGCAAGGGCAAGTTCAAGGAACTCGGCCCCGATGCCAAGGGCGGCGTCCGTCTGGCCAAGAGCCTGGAAGAAGTCGAATCGCACGCCAAGGAAATGCTCGGCAACACGCTGGTCACCATCCAGACCGGTGACGCAGGCAAGCAGGTGAACCGCCTCTACGTGACCGACGGCGTCGACATCGGCAGCGAATACTATCTCTCGATGGTGGTCGATCGCGCAACTGGCCGCATCGCCCTGATCGTGTCGACCGAGGGCGGCATGGACATCGAAGAAGTCGCCCATTCGACCCCGGAAAAGATCACCACCATCGTGATCGACCCGGCGCAGGGCTTCATGCCGCACCACGGCCGCGCGGTGGCGTTCGCGCTGAAGCTGAAGGGTGACCTGAACAAGCAGGCGCAGGTGATGTCGAAGCAGCTGTACGACGCGTTCGTCGCGCTCGACTGCGCCATGCTCGAAATCAACCCGCTGGCCGAAACCGGCGACGGGCAGCTGCAGGTGCTCGACACCAAGATGAGCTTCGATTCGAACGCGCTCTATCGCCACCCCGAAGTGATGGCGCTGCGCGACGAGACCGAGGAAGATCCGGCCGAAATCGAAGCCAGCAAGTATGACCTGGCCTACATCAAGCTCGACGGCAACATCGGCTGCATGGTCAACGGCGCGGGCCTGGCCATGGCGACGATGGACATCATCAAGCTGAACGGCGAATTCCCGGCCAACTTCCTCGACGTGGGCGGCGGCGCAACCAAGGAAAAGGTCACCGCGGCTTTCAAGATCATCCTCAAGGACCCGGCCGTGAAGGGCATTCTCGTCAACATCTTTGGCGGGATCATGAAGTGCGACATCATCGCCGATGGCATCGTGGCCGCCGCGAAGGAAGTGAACCTGTCGGTTCCGCTGGTCGTCCGCCTCGAAGGCACCAACGTCGAGAAGGGCAAGGAAATCCTCGAAGGGTCGGGCCTGCCGATCGTGTCGGCCGCCGACTTGGGCGACGCGGCGCAGAAGATCGTCGCGGAAGTCCGCAAGATCGCCTGATCCGGGCATCCGCCTGAAGGAACACGGGGCCGGGCCGCGCATCACGCGCGGTCCGGCCTTTCCTTTTGTCGGGGGCGCAGGGCGACATTTTCGGAAAGTCCGACGCGGCGGATTGCACGGCGCTCGTCAGCGCTGCTTACAATCCCGGCATTTTTCCGGCGCGGATGGTGCCACCTGCCCCGATTCCGGGCTTGACCGCATACGCATGCGCGGCAATGGCGGTGGCCGTTTCGGAATTAAGTGTGCGGCTAAAGTCGGGTTGACGTTTACGTAAACGCAAACTAAGCCGCGCCGCAGCATTCAATGGGAAAGGCCTTATCCGATGAAAGCCCTGGTCTGCGTAAAGCGGGTGATCGATTATAACGTCAAGCCGCGGGTCAAATCCGACGGCACCGGCGTCGACCTCGCCAACGTCAAAATGAGCATGAACCCCTTCGACGAAATTGCCGTCGAAGAAGCGATCCGCCTGAAGGAAAAGGGCGTCGTGACGGAAATCGTCGCGGTTTCGGTCGGACCGGCCAAGGCCCAGGAAACGCTGCGCACCGCGCTGGCGATGGGCGCGGACCGCGCCGTGCTGGTGCAGGTCGATGACGGCGTGGACGTGGAGCCGCTGGCCGTGGCCAAGATCATCAAGGGCGTGGTGGGCGAAGAAGCCCCCGGCCTGATCATCACCGGCAAGCAGGCGATCGACGACGATTCGAACCAGGTTGGCCAGATGGTCGCCGCGCTGCTCGGCCGTCCGCAGGGTACGTTCGCCAACGAAGTCACCGTCGAAGGCGATTCGGTCGTCGTGAAGCGGGAAATCGACGGCGGTCTGGAAACCGTCAAGCTGGCCCTGCCCGCCGTGGTCACCACCGACCTGCGCCTGAACGAGCCGCGCTATGCCTCGCTGCCGAACATCATGAAGGCCAAGTCCAAGCCGCTGGCGACCAAGTCCCCCGCCGACTACGGCGTGGACATCGCCCCGCGCCTCAAGACGCTGAAGGTGGCCGAACCGGCCGTGCGCAGCGCCGGCATCAAGGTGGCCGACGTCGACGCGCTGGTCGCCAAGGTCAAGGAACTCGGGATCGCCTGATCCCGCACCCGAACAAAGGAACGACACATGAAAACTCTCGTTTGGGTCGAACACGACAACGCTTCGGTCAAGGATGCCACCCTGTCCGTCGTCACCGCCGCCGCACAACTGGGTGAAGTACACCTGCTGGTCGCCGGTTCGGGCTGCGCCGCCGTCGCGGAAGCCGCCAAGGACATCGCCGGCGTGGGCAAGGTCCACCTCGCCGATGACGCCGCCTATGCCAACGCGCTGGCCGAAAACGTCGCACCGCTGGTGGCGGACCTGATGGGCCACCACGACGCGTTTCTGGCGCCCGCCACCACCACTGGCAAGAACATCGCGCCGCGCGTCGCCGCGCTGCTCGACGTCGCGCAGATTTCGGACATCCTCTCGGTCGAAGGCCCGAAGACCTTCACCCGTCCGATCTATGCCGGCAACGCCATCGCCACGGTCGAATCGACCGACGCGAAGCTGGTCATCACCGTGCGCGGCACCGCCTTTGCCAAGGCTGATGCCACCGGCGGTGCGGGCAGCGTTGAAGCGGTTGCCACCGGCGCCGATTCGGGCCTGTCGAGCTTCGTCGGTTCGGAAATCGCCAAGAGCGAGCGTCCGGAACTGACCAGCGCCAAGGTGATCGTCTCTGGCGGCCGCGCGCTGAAGGATGCGGACACGTTCCAGGCTACCATCTTCCCGCTGGCCGACAAGCTGGGTGCCGCCGTCGGCGCCAGCCGCGCAGCAGTCGACGCGGGCTATGTCCCCAACGACTATCAGGTCGGCCAGACCGGCAAGATCGTCGCTCCGGAAGTCTATGTCGCGGTCGGCATTTCCGGCGCGATCCAGCACCTGGCGGGGATGAAGGACTCCAAGACCATCATCGCCATCAACAAGGACGAGGACGCCCCGATCTTCCAGGTCGCCGACCTCGGCCTCGTCGCGGACCTGTTCAACGCCGTGCCGGAACTGACCGGCAAGCTCTGAACCACGCGATCAGCAAAACCGGAAAGGCCCTGCTTCGGCAGGGCCTTTTTCGTTGGAATTGCGGGAAAGTTACAGTTCCCTTTTCCTGTCTATGAAGTACCCTCGCAACCGAACCAGAAGGGTTGGATCTCTGTCATGAGTGGTGCCGAATCAGTCGGACGCGTCAAAGCGGCAAGCGGCCATGGCCGCTCGGTAGCCCTTGCACTTGTTGCCCGCGATGCGCGACTGGATCGAAAGTTCCTGCTGCTGATTACCCTGTCATCGGCGATCGCCACGCTGGGGCTGCTGCAAAATTCGACCGCCGTGGTGATTGGCGCAATGCTGATCTCTCCGCTGATGGGTCCAATCATGGGCGTGGGCTTCGGCCTCGCCACAATCGATAGTATGCTGATCAAACGGTCGCTCTCGACATTGGGGGCGGGGATGGTCACGGCAATCGTGGTCGCGATGATCCTGATCTGGCTCTCCCCAATCCGCGACGTCACCGCCGAACTCCATGCACGCACCGAGCCGACCTTGCTGGACCTGGCGGTAGCGGTCGTTGGCGGCGTTGCCGGGGTCTATTCGATCCTCAAGAAGCTGGCGGGAACGATGGTGGGCGTCGCCATCGCGACGGCACTGGTCCCGCCCTTGTCGACGGTCGGCTTTGGTCTGGTGACGGCGCGCCCGGATTATGCTCTGGGCGCAGCGCTGCTGTTCCTGACCAATACCCTGGCAATTGCCTTTGCGGCGACTGTAGTCGCGCGGCTGAACCATTTCGGACCTTCGCTGACGCCCCAGCATACGGTCATGCAAGTTGCCGGGATCGTGCTCGCGCTGGGCCTGCTTTCCATTCCGTTGGCGCTGTCGCTTGAGCAACTGGTGCGCGAAGCCCGTGCCCGCGGGACCGTGCAAGCTGTACTGGGCGAACAACTGCGCAAGGGCGACCGGGTCGACAAGCTGGATGTGATCCTGTCGGATGACAGCCTGACAGTCGAGGGGGTCCTGTTGGTTGCCACGTATGATCCATCGCTGGCAGTCCGGGTCGAGCGGAACATCGCGGCGCAGCTCAACCGCCCGGTATCGGCCAACCTGGTACAAGTGCGGCAGGAGCGGGCATCCGTGGTTGATGCGCAGCGCGCGTTGGGAGAACGGCTGACCGCGCTTGAAACGCGTGACGCGGAAACGGCTGAGGTACTGACAGCACTGATGGCTGGCACGCTGATTCCGCGTGACCAAATCGCGCTGGACCCCCAGGCCCGCCGCGCCATGATCCTGCGCGACCGCGAAGCCGAGGGGGAACAGTTGTCGGCCGCCATCGACCGGACGATCACCGCCGCACAATTGAACAATCCCAGCTGGATTATCGTTGCGGCTGCCGCGTCTGCCGCAACAGAGGCGCAGGAAACAGCGGTCGCTCCCTAGGCGACGAGACGCTCATACAGCACCAGCGCCGCGCCGCTGTCCGGCCGGTGCTGGCCATAACGCACAAACCCCAGCTTCCCCGCCAGGGCATCGGACGCCGCGTGGCCGTCCTCGATCATGCAGGCGATCCGCTGGCGGCCATGGACGGCGTCAAACCACGCCAGCGCGGCTTCCATGACCTCGCGGGCGATGCCTTGGCCCCAGTGATCGCGGTGCACGATCCAGCCGGCTTCCGGCACGTTGTCCAGCCCCCGACCAAAGCCGCGATGGCTGCGGAACACGCCGCAGTTGGCGATGATCCGGTCCTGCCCACGTTCGCGCACCATCAACGTGCCATAGCCGTGGAGCGCCCAGCTGCCCGCGTTGCGGAGCAGGCGATTGAAAGCATCCATTTCGGACGGCATGAAACTGCCCAGGAAGCGGCGGGTTTCCTCGTCGCGGGTCAGTTCCAGCAAGTCGGGCAGGTCGCGCAGCGCGGGTTGCCACAGCTCGAACCGGGCGGTGGTGAGCAAGGGTGATCCGGTCTGGTCCATGGCTGCCCCCTTTAAATCGATATGCCTTGCATCAAGGAAAAGCGGTCTTTCTTATCAGCGGCTGGATCAGGACCGGGATAAGCCCGAATCGCCCCTCCCCGACGGGAAGAGACTTGCGCTCTGGACCGGGCGCTAGAGCAACTGATCCACCGCGTGGATGATCACCCCCACCAGTCCGCCAACCATCGTGCCGTTGATGCGGATGAATTGCAGGTCGCGGCCCACCGCGCCCTCGATCCGGTCAGTCACGGTCTGGGCGTCCCAGCGCTTGACCGTTTCGGACACCAGCCGGACGATCTGATCGCCATAGCGGGTCGCCGCGCCCACCAGGGTCCGGCGGGCAAAGCGGTTGATCTGCAGCTGAAGCGCCGGATCGTCGCGCAAGTGCCGGCCCAGTTCGGCCAGGGCCTCCGCCATCTGGCCGCCAATTTCGCCTTCCGGGCGGCGCAGGCGTTCCAGCATCGCGGTGCGCAGCCGTTCCCACACGCCCTGCCACCAGGTCGATACGGCGGGATTGGCGATCAGTTCACCCTTCAGTCGCTCCACCCGGTCACGCAGTTCGGGATCGGTCTGGAGATCCAGCGCCAGCTTGGCCAGGCCTTCCTCGACCTTGCCGCGCAAGGGATGGTCGGGATTGACGATCACCTCGGCCAGCAGCTTGTACAGCCCATCCAGCACCGAATTGGCCAGCCGTTCATCCAGCCCGGTCCAGCGCAGGATCGCGTTGGCGCGGGCGTGGATCAGCTCGCGCACCAGTTCCTCGTTGTCCTCCAGCGTCAGGCCTGCCCAGCGGACCAGCGACCCGATGACCGGCATGTGCCGCCCGTCGGCAATCGCCGTGCCCAGCATTTGCCCCAGGAGCGGCGATACTTCCAGCCGGTCGAGCTGGCGGAACAGCCCCCCGCGCACCTGATTGCCCAGCCGGTCAGGGTCCAGCGATTCGAGCGCCTGGGCCAGCAGCTCCGCCGCGCCGGCGCGCACCCGGCCGCCGCCGCCGCTGTGCGGATCGGCCAGCCAGCCACCCACGGCTGCGGCAATATTGGTTCCGCGCAGCCGCCGTGCGACCACTTGCGGGGTGAGGAAATTGGTGCGCAGGAACGCCGCCATCGTATCAGCGATGCGATCCTTGTTTTCCGGCACGATCGCGGTGTGCGGGATCGGCAGACCCAGCGGGCGCCGGAACAGCGCGGTTACCGCGAACCAGTCTGCCAGCCCGCCAACCATCGCCGCTTCGGCAAAGGCCAGGACATAGCCCATGGCCGGATGCACCCCGGCAAACTGCCGCGCGACCAGATAGAGCCCGGCCATCGCCACCAGCAGCCCGGTGGCGAACAACCGCATCCGCCGCGCCCGATCGACGGGACCCGCACCGGCCAGGCGCGGTGCTGGGGCCTGGGCGCTCACTCCGCCGGCAAGGCCCCGGCCGCCTGGTCGGCCGCGCGCCCATGCTTGGGCTCATAGGTCAGGAACGTGCGGCGCAGCCATGGCCCCAGCCGCTTTTCCAGCCCGTCCGCCAGACTGAACCCGGCGGGTACGATCAGCAGGGTCAGCAGGGTCGAAACGGTCAGCCCGCCGATCACGACAGTGCCCATCGGCGCACGCCAGGCCCCGTCGCCGGACAGCGACAATGCCGTCGGCACCATCCCCGCGACCATCGCAACCGTGGTCATCACGATCGGCTGGGCGCGCTTGTGCCCAGCTTCGATAATCGCGGCGTCCTTGTCTGCCCCGGTGGCCATTTCCTCGATCGCGAAGTCGATCAGCAGGATCGAGTTCTTCGCCACGATCCCGAACAGCATCAGGATGCCGATGAACACCGGCATCGAGATCGGCTGGCCGACCAGCGCCAGCGCCAGCAGCCCGCCAAACGGGGCCAGAAACAGCGACCCCATGTTGACCAGCGGCGATACGAACCGATGATAGAGCAGCACCAGCACCGAGAACACCAGCAGGATGCCCGCGACCAGCGCGGTGCCGAAGTTGGAGACCATTTCCGCCTGCCATTCATCCTGCCCGAACGGGGCGTTGGAAATGCCCTGCGGCAGGTTCTTCATGATCGGCAGGTTGGCAATCGCCTTGTCCGCCTCGCCCTTGACCACGCCGGGGGCCAGGTCCGCACCGACGAAGACGCGGCGGCTCTGGTTATAGCGCTGGATCGAGGTCGGTCCGGACCCGAAGCCGATGTCCGCCACGCGTGAGAGCGGGACCGAACCGCCGCTGGCAGTCGGCACCGGCAGATTGCGGATCGTGTCCAGGCTGCGGCGCGATTCGATCGGCAGCTTGACCCGGATCGGCACCTGACGGTCAGACAGGCTGAACTTCGCCGCGTTCTGGTCAATTTCACCCAGGGTGGCGACACGGATCGCCTGGCTCAGCGCCGAAGTCGTCACGCCAAGGCTGGCCGCCAGGTCAAGGCGCGGGGTGATGATGATTTCCGGACGGCGCAAGTCCGCCGAAACGCGGGGGGCAACCACCTGTTTCAGGCCGGCCATCTGCTCCACCAGCGTAGCCGAGGCCTTGGCCAGTGCTTCCGGATCGGAACCCGACAGCATGACGTTGATCGCCCGGCCCGAACCGCCACCCGGCCCCGGTCCACCCGCCTGGAAATTGACCCGCGCGTCGGCGACGGTCTGCAGAGTGGGGGTCAGCTGGCGTTCGAATTCGACGCTGGTCAGCTCACGGTCTTCCTTGAGCGTGATCAGCAGGAACCCGCTGCCCTCGCGGATGCGCTGGAACACCGACTGCACGTTGGGGTCGTCGCGGATCAGTTCGGCGACTTCCGCGGACTTGTCAGCGGTCTGCTCCAGCGTGGTGCCTGGCACCATTTCCAACGAGACCCGGCTGAAGCGGCTGTTGCCGGTGGGGAAGAATTCCTGCGGAATGACCGCAAACATCACCCCGGTCAGCGCCAGCGCGCTCATCCCGATGCCCAGCATCCAGACGCGGTGATCGCGCATCCGCGCCAGGAAGCTGCGACCGACCCGGTCCGACACGCGCGCCATCAGACGCGCGCCTGGCAAGGGCAGCCGCTCCAAAAGGCGGGACACGACGCCGCGATAGCCGCGTTCCCGGCGCCACGCGCGATAGGCATCGGCCTTGCGCTTGTCGAGCGACCAGCTCAGCACGCGCATGTAGCTGTCCATCGCCTTGCCTTCGCCATGCGTGGCATGGCCCTTGGCGTGGAGGAAATAGGCCGCAACCATTGGTGTTATCATGCGCGCCACGACCAGCGACATCAGCACCGCCGCCACCACGGTAAGCCCGAAATTCTTGAAGAACTGGCCCGAAACGCCCGGCATCAGGCCGACCGGCAGGAACACCGCCACAATCGAAAACGTGGTCGCGACCACGGCCAGGCCGATTTCGTCCGCCGCGTCGATCGAGGCCTGGTAGGCGCTCTTGCCCATGCGCATGTGGCGCACGATGTTTTCGATTTCCACGATCGCGTCATCGACCAGCACGCCCGCAACCAGGCCCAGCGCGAGCAGGCTGAGCATGTTGAGCGAGAAGCCCATCATGTCCATGAACCAGAAGGTAGGGATCGACGACAGCGGAATGGCCAGTGCCGACACGAACGTGGCGCGCCAGTCGCGCAGGAAGAAGAACACCACGATCACTGCCAGAATCGCACCTTCGATCATCGCCGCGATCGAGCTTTGATACTGGGTCTTGATTTCATCGACTTCGGTAAACAGCCGGTCGAACCGGATGGCGCCGTTGCTTTCCTTGGTGATCTTGGCCAGTTCCTCCATCGTCGCGTCATAGACAGCAACGTCGCTTTCACCGCGCGCGCGGGAAATCGAGAACGTGACCACGTCCTTGCCGTTCATCTTTGCGCGCGACGTAAGTTCGCCATAGGCATCGCGCACGGTTGCAATATCGGCCAGCTTGACCCGCCGTCCGCCGCTCAGCGCGATTTCGGTCTGCGACAGGTCGAACGCGTTCTTGGCATTGCCGAGCACGCGCACCGACTGACGCGAACCGGCCACTTCGGTACGGCCACCAGCGGCATTGACGTTGATCTGGCGCAGGGCCGCGTTAACCTGGCTGGCGGTGACCCCCATCGACTGCATCCGCGCCGGATCCAGCTCGACCAGGATTTCCCGGTCCACGCCGCCGTTGCGCTCGACCGAGGCCATGCCCGGAATCGCCAGCAGCCGCTTGGCAATCGTATCGTCGATCAGCCATGACAGCTGTTCGATCGTCATGTCATCAGCCGTTACTGCGAAAAAGCCGATGGCGTTGGACGATGTCTGCGCCTTGAACACCTGGGGTTCCAGAATGCCATCGGGCAGTTCGCCGCGCGCCTGATCGACCGCGTTCTTTACCTCGTTGACAGCTTCGACGATGTCGACGCCGATCTGGAACTCGATCACGGTCTGGCTGTTGCCTTCCCGCGCGGTGGACGAGATCGACTGCACACCGTTGATTGCCCGGATCGCGGATTCAACGCGCTGGGTGATCTGGTTCTCGATTTCCGAGGGCGCCGCCCCCGGCTGCGAGATGTTGACAATGACGATCGGGAATTCGATGTCCGGATCCGCCTGGATCGACATCGCCCGGAACGACATGATCCCGGCCAGGGTCAAGCCGATGAACAGGATGATCGGCACCACCGGGTTGCGGATCGACCAGGCCGAAATATTACGAAAGTTCATGGCGGTGGTCCCGTTCCCGTCCGGCGCTAGTTGGTGGCCGAGCGCGGCTGAACCGTCTCGTCCGGCTGCAGGAAGCCGCCGGCACGCAGCACCACGCGCTCGTTGCCGCTCAACCCTTCAACCACAGCCACGCCGTTGCCGGTGACGATGCCGGTCTTGACCGGGCGGCGGCGCGCCTTGTTTTCCTTGTCCACGATATAGACGAAACTGCCCTTGTCATCCGAAAGGATCGCCGATTCCGGCAGCAGCGGCGCGACAATCGTCCCAGACGTGATCGTGGCGGTGGCAAAGCCCCCCGGCCGCAGTTCCGGCGAATAGGCCAGCGCGATCCGCGCGATGCCCTGCCGGCTGGCCGGATCGATCACCGGGGCCAGTTGCCAGATCTGGCCGGAGAATGCCTTGTCCATCCCCGCCGGAACCACTTCTGCCGAAATACCGGCGCGCAGGCCGGCCAGATCAAGCTCACCCAGCTGCGCGCGCAGTTCCATTTCGCCGCCCTTGGCCAGGCGGAACAACACGCCCGACCCGCCGCTGACGACCTGACCGGGCTCGACCCGCCGTTCCAGCACCAGCCCTGCGGCAGGTGCGACGATGTTCAGTCGCTGCGTCTGCGCCTGCAGCACGCCCAGCGTTGCGCTGGCCACGCGCACTTGCGCCGCAGCGGCATCGCGCTGTGCGGTCAGGCGGTCGATGTCGGCAGTCGACACGAAGCCGCGCTCAACCAGCTTGAGCGCACGGTCGAGATTGGCCTGCGCCAGCTGGGCATTCGCCCGCGCCACCTGAATCTGGGCGGACTGGCTGGCCTGCTGCTGGACCTGGACCGAACGGTCGATCACCGCCAGCACCTGCCCCGCGCCGACCCACTGGCCCGGTTCGACCAGCACCGATACGATCTGTCCGCCTTCGCCCGGCACGCCCACGGGCAGCTCACGCCGCGCGAACAGGGTGCCAGTGGCGTTGATCGTGCCGGCAATGGTGGTCCGGCCCGGCGTGACCACGCTGACCACCGGCCCCTTATCAACCTTCTGCTCCGCATCGCCAGCGCCGCTGCGGTGGGTAAAGAACCACACCGCCACCAGCAACGCGGCCACCACCGCACCGATGATCCACAGCCGCCGCCGCGAGGCACGGTCTTCATCACCCCCCGTCAGCAGGGGGTTTTCGTCGGAAACGGTCTCTACAGCGATCGGGGCATCGATCCGCGAATCGTAGTTCATTTTCGGCTTCGCCTTCGTCCTTGTCCCAGGGGTGGCCGCGCAAGGCAGCAGCAAGTCCGGAACCATCGCGTACTGTATTACTATGATAAGTCACCTGGCACAAGCCCTTGCCGGGGCAGCGGGCAGGTGACCGCCTGTTGCACCAGCGCATAGGCCCGCGCGCGTAACGGCGCAATCAAAGGCTCTGCGAACGACGTATCATTGTCGGTAAACGGCACGCGCCGCAGTGAATCAGCGGATTTTCCCGCGCTTGATCAAGTTGATTGCGGCCAGCAGGACGACCGCGCCAATAAAGGCGGTCAGCAGCGTAGCGGGATCAAAGGCATTGCCGCGCAGGCTGCCCCCGCCCAGCAGGCCACCGATCACGAGCCGGCCGAGAATCGACCCGGCGCAGCCGACCACCACGTTGGCCAGGATACCCATGGACGCATCCCGGTTCATCACCTTGCTGGCCAGCCAGCCAATGATTCCGCCCATGACGATGGTAATGATAAATCCGACCATGAGGCCCGCTCCCGCCGCGCCGGGCAGAAACGCGCCGACCCGCCGAAAGCTAACGCAATCGGCGGGTTCGTCAAATCCCGACTGTTTGGCCATGACTGGCGGGACGCATCAGTGGCATCCCGCGCGCCGCACCTCAGTACTTCAGCTGGCGTTCGTAGAGATCGCGATAATGCTGGATACGGGTCACCCGCAGACCCTGCATGCCGGAACGGTCCACCGCGCGCTGCCAAGACGCGAATTCCTCCAGCGTCAGGTTGTAGCGCTCGCACACTTCATCGATCGTCAGCAGGCCGCCGTTGACCGCGGCCACGACTTCAGCCTTGCGGCGCACCACCCAGCGGGTCGTGGTCGGCGCAGGCAGCGATTCGAGGGTCAACGGTTCCCCAAGGGGGCCGATAACCATCGCGGGTCGGATTTTCTGGTTCTCGATCATTGTTATCCTCGTCCGCCGACAACGGCTTCACTGGCGACAGCGCCACCATTGCGCGCGGGGAATTTTCCATCAGCTAAATCGGTACGGTTAACGACCCGTGAGGCATGATTGCGGGAACCGGACGCGACCCTCGTCCAATCCCCGAAACCACCGGAGGGAAACGCCCCGATGGCGGGCTCTGCCTGCAACGCCTGCCGCGCGGCATGACCCGCCACGCAGCGGGCGCGCAGCGCGGCCCAGTCGAGCGCCACCGCATCGGCCAGGCCGCGCGCTGGATCGAGCTGGTTTCGCAGGCTCGCCAAAAGGTCGTTTCCGATCTCCATAGGCAGGCTTCTAGGCCGCCAAGGTCAAGATCAGGTAAAGTTGACGTTTACCATGTGTTCAGCTTGCCTAACGATTTGCCGCGCGCCCCATCCCCGGTGTAAGGCGCGCCCATGACCGCCCAGACGCTGCCACCTGTAGATTTTACCAGCCTGTTCCAGCTGCCCGAACCGCTGGCGGGCAAGCGGATTGTCGTAGCGATGTCAGGCGGGGTCGACAGCTCGGTCGTCGCCGCGCTCGCCGCCCGCAGCGGGGCCGAAGTCATTGGCGTTACGCTGCAATTGTACGATCACGGGGCCGCCTCCGGACGCAAGGGCGCGTGCTGTGCGGGCGATGACATCCGCGATGCGCGTGCCGTGGCGGACCGGCTGGGCATTGCCCATTACGTGTTCGATCACGCCAGCAGCTTCCGCGAAGAAGTGGTCGAACGCTTTGCCGACGATTACCTCTCAGGCCGCACCCCGATCCCCTGCATCCGTTGCAACATGGGGCCGAAATTTACCGACCTGTTCGGGATGGCGCGCGAACTGGGGGCTGATTGCCTGGCCACCGGGCACTATGTCCGCCGAGTGATCGGCCCCACCGGGCCGGAACTGCACCGCGCGCTCGATCCGGCCCGCGACCAGAGCTATTTTCTCTATGCGACGACAGAGCCGCAGCTGGAATACCTGCGCTTCCCCCTAGGCGGGATGCCCAAGGCGGACGTGCGCAGGATTGCCGAGGCCGAAGGGCTGGTCGTGGCGGCCAAGCCGGACAGTCAGGACATCTGCTTCGTGCCCGATGGCGATTACGCGAAAGTGGTTAAGTCGGTCCGTCCCGAAGGGGTCGCGCCGGGCGAAATCGTTCATGCCGAAACCGGTGCCGTGCTGGGCGCGCACCAGGGGATCATCCACTTTACCGTCGGGCAGCGCCGGGGGCTGGAAATCGGCGGCCAGCCGGAACCGCTCTATGTTACCGGGATCGACGCGGCGACGCGCCGGGTGCTGGTCGGCCCGCGCCGCCTGCTGGCCGTGGGCGCGGCGCACCTGGTCGAAACGAACCGGATCGGGCCACTGCCCGACGCGCCGCTGGCGGCCAAGGTCCGTTCGCTGGCAAAGCCCGTGCCGGTTACGCTGGACGGGCCGCTGGGCAATGGCGCGCAGACGACGATCCGCTTCCTCGCGCCGGAATACGGGGTTGCGCCAGGACAGGCAGCGGTAATCTATGCCGGGGACCGCGTGGTTGGCGGTGGCTGGATCGAGCGCACCGAGCCTGCCGTCTAGACCGGCTGGGCGATCAGGCAGAGGCCGCTTTCCGGGAAGGAAACATTGGCCAGCGCATGGGCCAAGCCGCACGAACCGGCGGTTACCGGTTCGCCGGCGATGGTTGGCGTGCAGTCCAGCGGAATGACCAGCAGCGCCCCGGCATAGCGGGCGGCCGTGGCCGGATCGGGCGGACCATCCAGCCGGTCGAGCCGGAATAGCGGGCCATCCACCAGCGTCACCGCACCACCAACCGGCACTGTGCGCCGCCAGCCGGGGGCATATGGCCCCCCATCGGCGACTGCCATGCCCTCATCCAGATGCAATTCGCGCGGGCGGCCGTAATCGTACAGCCGGTAAGTGATGTCGCTGTTCTGCTGCACCTCGACCAGGCTGATCCCGGCGCCGATCGCATGGACAGTATTCGCGGGGATATAGAAGAAGTCCCCCGGCGCGACATCATGCCATTCCAGCAAGTCCTCGATGCTGCCATCCAGCGCGGCGGCGCGCATCGTGGCCGCATCGACCGGCTCGCGAAATCCGATGGCCAGGCGCGCGCCGGGTTCCGCGGCGATCACCAGCCAGCATTCCTCCTTGCCCTGCCGCCCCAGCCCGGCGGCCAGCGTCTGCGCGTCGGACGGATGGACCTGCACCGACAGCGCCTGACTGGTGAAAATGGCGCGCAGACGACGATCCGCTTCCTCGCGCCGGAATACGGGGTTGCGCCAGGACAGGCAGCGGTAATCTATGCCGGGGACCGCGTGGTTGGCGGTGGCTGGATCGAGCGCACCGAGCCTGCCGTCTAGACCGGCTGGGCGATCAGGCAGAGGCCGCTTTCCGGGAAGGAAACATTGGCCAGCGCATGGGCCAAGCCGCACGAACCGGCGGTTACCGGTTCGCCGGCGATGGTTGGCGTGCAGTCCAGCGGAATGACCAGCAGCGCCCCGGCATAGCGGGCGGCCGTGGCCGGATCGGGCGGACCATCCAGCCGGTCGAGCCGGAATAGCGGGCCATCCACCAGCGTCACCGCACCACCAACCGGCACTGTGCGCCGCCAGCCGGGGGCATATGGCCCCCCATCGGCGACTGCCATGCCCTCATCCAGATGCAATTCGCGCGGGCGGCCGTAATCGTACAGCCGGTAAGTGATGTCGCTGTTCTGCTGCACCTCGACCAGGCTGATCCCGGCGCCGATCGCATGGACAGTATTCGCGGGGATATAGAAGAAGTCCCCCGGCGCGACATCATGCCATTCCAGCAAGTCCTCGATGCTGCCATCCAGCGCGGCGGCGCGCATCGTGGCCGCATCGACCGGCTCGCGAAATCCGATGGCCAGGCGCGCGCCGGGTTCCGCGGCGATCACCAGCCAGCATTCCTCCTTGCCCTGCCGCCCCAGCCCGGCGGCCAGCGTCTGCGCGTCGGACGGATGGACCTGCACCGACAGCGCCTGACTGGTGAAGATGTACTTGACCAGCAACGCGCCCAGTTCGGCCGGTGGCTCAAACCAGACTTCGCCGATCATCTGCCCCGGCGGCGCGACAAAGGGGGCGGGCAGCCGCGCCTTCCCCCAGGGCTTTGGCACCATCCGGATCGGCAGCACCGCGCTCATTGATTGGCGGCACCATGCAGTTTGCCGACCTGCTGCGCCCCGGCGCGGGTCGTGACCAGCACTTCGCCGCCGTCGACCACGACGATCACGTCCTCCAGCCCGATCACCGAGACGCGTGGACCGTCGCTATCCACCAGCACGCCCCGGCAATCGACCAGTTCGGCCCGGCCGCGCACCGTGTTGCCCGCGTCGTCCTGCGGCAGGGCCGCGTGCAGGGCATCCCAGCTACCGATGTCGGACCAGCCCATGTCGGCCGGCACCAGGGCGGCGCGGGTGGTGTTTTCCATCACCGCATAGTCGACCGATTCACTGTTGATCGCGGCGAATTCGGCCGCGCCGGGGTGAAAGCAATGGCCATCGGCGCGGCCCGCAGCCACGGCGGCTTCGGCCGCAGCGGCAATGGCCGGGCGGTGGGCGCGCAGTTCTTCCAGAAACGTGCTGACCCGGAAGGCGAAGATCCCGCCGTTCCACGCATAGCCCCCATCGGCCACAAATTCCTGCGCGCGGGCCAGTTCCGGCTTTTCCACGAAGCGCGCGGTGCGATACCCCAGATCGTCGATTGCTTCGCCCCGCTGGAGATAGCCGAAGCCGGTTTCCGGGGTCTTCGCCTCGATCCCGAACGACACCATCCAGCCATCCGCCGCCAGCGCGGCGGCCTTGGCCGCCGCCGCGCGATAGGCAGCGGTGTCCGCAATATGGTGATCGCTGGGGCAGACCAGCATGATCGCATCACCCGGCAGGCGCAGGGCCGCCAGCGCGATCGCGGCGGCCGTGTTGCGGGCGCAGGGTTCAACGATGATCTGCGCCCCCGGCGCGTCGCCCAGTTGCGCTTCGACATGGGTGAGATGCGCGGCCCCGGTCACCACCACCGGTGCGGCAAACCCGCCATCGCGGCCGCTGCGGCGCAAGGTCGCCTCGAACAGGGTCGAATCGCCGACGAGCGGCAGGAACGGCTTGGGCATCGCCGCCCGGCTGCGCGGCCAAAGCCGCGTGCCGCTGCCGCCGCACAGAACCACCGGGTGAATTGCCAGTTCTTTCATCACGCCGTCTTGATCCCCCGATAACCGGTTCACGCGCACCCGCCTTTAAAGATTTCATCTTTCATTTCAATGAATTGTGCTTTTATCAATCGGTCCAGGGCTGCAACTTGCATCCTTCGCCCTCGCGATAGGTGGCGGTTTGCGTCGCCAATAGCGGAAAGCGTGCGGTTACGCTTCTGGCTTCGGCATCCTGGCTCAACGTAATCAGTTCCATTCCGGATTCGAAATCCTTCCGGCAATCCGACAGGTCACGCCCGCCCACGAACCGGCAGGAGCACCCCACCCGCGCCGCATAGGACGCCCCGGTCAGCGCAAAGCTGTTCAGCGGTTGCCAGAACCACGCCAGGCCGATTGCCGTCAGCGCCGCCACCAGCAGAAGCAGACGCATCGGCCAGCGCGATGGCCGGCGAGAGCGCGGCGGATCCAGGGCTGGTCCGGAAACGGGGTTAGAGGTTGCCATTGCGGTGCCTTTGGGCGAGGGATGCGCGGCATGTCGCCACGCCGCCTTTCCCTTATCCTGCCATTGCTTGCCCTGCCAGTCCTGATCGGCTGCGGCGGCGAAAGCGGCGATTCGGCCCCGCCGCCGCTGGACCAGCGGGCACTGGCCGCAGTGGTGAAGCAGCCCGGCCCCCCGCGCGAGGCGCTGGCCCGCGCGGTCGACCGCCTGTTCACGGCGGAAGACATGGCGGAAACCCGCGCCGTGCTGGTGCTCAAGAACGGGCGGGTCGTGGCGGAACGCTATGCCCCCGGCTATCATGAAAACACGCGCTTCATCAGCTGGTCGATGGCCAAGACGATCACCGCCGTGATGATCGGGCAACTGGTGGCGGATGGCCGCCTGCGGCTGGATGAAAGCGTGCCGATCCCCGCCTGGCAGCGGGCGGGCGATCCGCGCGGGGAAATCACCTTGCGCCAGCTGCTGCAGATGCGATCCGGGCTGAAACATACCGAGGCCGGGCAGCCGGTTTATGAATCCGATGAAGTGCGCATGCTGTTTCTCGACGGGCGCGACAACATGGCCGCCTATGCCGAGGCGCAGCCGCTGGAAGCGGAACCGGGCCGCAAGTGGGAATATTCCAGCGCGACCACCGTGATTCTGGCCGATCTGGCGGCCCGCGCGCTGATCACCAATCCGGACCCGGCCGCCAATACCCCCGAAGAACGCCGCCGGATCGTCAGCGATTACCTCCACACCCGGCTGTTCGATCCGATCGGGATGCGCAGCATGATCCCGGAATTCGACGCGTCCGGCACCCTGATCGGCGGCAGCCTGATCCACGGCACGGCGCGCGACTGGGCAAAGTTCGGCGAATTCCTGCGCAACAAGGGCGCGGTCAAAGGCGCGCAGCTGGTCCCGTCCGGCTGGATCGAGTTCATGCTGAAGCCCAGCCCGCGCAACGCCGGCTATGGCGCGCAAGTCTGGCTGAACCGCCCGCAAGTGGACGACGGGACCGTGCAGTGGCCCGGCGCGCCGACCAGCACGTTCTCCATGAACGGGCACCTGGGACAATACGTGGTCGTGGCCCCCACGCTGGGCGTCACCGTGGTGCGGCTGGGCAAGACCCCGGATGGCCAGCACGAACCGGTTCGCGCCGGGATTGCGCGGATCATCCAGCTGTTCGATTAACCCCGGTTCGCGAGCAGGTCTTCGGATGACAGGTCCGTGGGGTCCACATGGCCTTCCGGATCGGGATGAATCAGGATTTCGACGCCGGGAAACTCGGCCAGCAGCTTGGCCTCGATCTCGTCCATCACGTCATGCGCGGCGCGGATCGTCATGCCCGGATCGACTGCGACGTGGAACTGCACGAAATCGCGGTTGCCGGACGTGCGGGTGCGCAAGTCGTGCAGACCGCGCAGTTCCGGATGGCGTGCGACCACGGCCAGAAAGCGGTCCTTCTTTTCCGGCGGCCATTCCTTGTCCATCAACTGGTCGACCGCGTCCTGCGATGCCCCCCACGCGCCCCAGCCCAGCCATAGCGCAATGGCCAGGCCAAAGAACGGGTCAGCCCCGGCCAGCCCGGCATACTGATCCAGCGCCAGCGCGGCGATCACCGCCAGGTTCAGGAACAGGTCCGACTGGTAATGCATGTGGTCGGTCGCAATCGCCAGGCTGCCGGTCTGGCGGATCACGCGGTGCTGCCACGCCAGCAGCGCGACCGTGGCCAGCATGGCGATGACCGACACGGCAATTCCGCCCTCAGCCGCTTCGGGCCGCGCCCCCGCGAACCACTGGCCAATCGCGCGCGCCGCCAGGGTCAGCGCGGAAATGGAAATCAGCACCACCTGGAACATCGCCGCCAGCGCTTCGGCCTTGCCATGGCCAAAGCGGTGGTTGTCGTCGTCCGGCTGGGCGGCCACCCACACCCCGGCCAGCGTTGCCAGGCTGGCGACGAGATCCAGCGCGGTATCGGCCAGACTGCCCAGCATCGCGGTGGAGCCGGTGGTCCACGCCGCCCAGACCTTCAGGCCGACCAGCAGCAGCGCAACCGCCGTGCTGGCCAGCGCCGCGCTGCGATTAAGGGATGCCGCGCTGCTCATGGATAGAGCAGCGTGCTGGTCCACCCGCCATCGGGCAGGCGGGTGAAGCGGCGGCGCTCATGCAGGCGGAACGGGCGGTCCATCCAGAATTCGATGGCCTGCGGTTCCAGGCAGAAGCCGGTCCAGTGCGGCGGGCGCGGCACGCTGCGGCCCAGATACCGCGCGCCTTCCTTGGCGATCCGGCCCAGGAACGTCAGGCGCGAATCGAGCGGTTCGGACTGGAGCGAGGCATGCGCCCCCACCTGCGAATCGCGCGGGCGGCTGGCAAAGTATTCATCGGCCACCGCATCGGCCACCGGGATCGCCAACCCTTCGATCCGCACCTGTCGGCGCAGCGATTTCCAGTGAAACAGCAGCGCGGCGCGCGGGTTGGCCAGCAGTTCGCCGCCCTTGCGGCTGTGCGTGTTGGTGTAGAACACGAAGCCGTCCGGGCTGAAATCCTTCAGCAGCACCATCCGCACCGACGGGAACGCATCGGGCGTGGCTGTGGCCAGCGCGACCGCGTTGGGATCGTTCAGCTCGTGCTTTTGCGCATCAGCAAACCACTGCGCGAACAGATCGAACGGGGCTTCGGCCGGGATCTCGGTATGGCTCTGGTCATCGGTCATGGTGCGCTGCGGCATAGCCCGCGCCGGACCGGGAAGAAAGCGCAACCGTCTCGCAATAAGTTGGGAAAGCTTGCCGCCGGGGCACAAGCTACCTAGCTAGACGGTATTATGGCAGATCCTTACACTACTCTGGGCGTGGCGCGCGGCGCGAGCGAAAAGGACATCAAGTCCGCCTATCGCAAGCTGGCCAAGGAGTGCCACCCTGATCGCAACGCCGACAATCCCAAGGCGGCAGAGCGATTTTCCGAGATTACCCGCGCCTATGACCTCTTGTCTGACAAGGACAAGCGCGCCCGCTTCGACCGGGGTGAGATCGATATCGACGGCAACCCGGTCATGGGCTTTGGCGGCGGCGGCTTCGGGGGCGGCGGTGGCCAGCGCGGCCATGGCGGCGGCTTCGAAGGGTTTGGCGGCGAAGGCATCGACCTGGGCGACATCTTCGACGGCCTGTTCGGCGGGCGCGCCGGAATGGGCGGGGGCATGGGCGGCGGCATGGGAGGCGGGCGCAGCCGCGCCGCGCCCAAAGGCGCGAACGTGCAATACAAGCTGGGCGTCTCGCTGACCGATGCGGCAACCCGCGCGACCCAGCGGATCACCCTGTCCGATGGCAAGACGATCGACCTGAAACTGCCCGCCGGGGTGGAAGACGGCACGCAGATGCGGCTGGCGGGCAAGGGTGAGCCTGGCCCCGGCGGCGCGGGCGATGCCATCGTGGTGATCCACATCCAGCCGCACCCCTGGTTCCGCCGCGATGGCGACAACCTGCGACTCGACCTGCCGATCACCCTGGACGAGGCCGTGCGCGGCGCGAAAGTCAAAGTGCCGACGGCCGAAGGCGCGGTGATGCTGACTGTCGCCCCCGGCACCAGTTCGGGCAAGACCCTGCGCCTCAAGGAAAAGGGCATGACCCGCAAGGACGGCACGCGCGGCGATCAGCTGATCACGATCGAAGTGCAGTTGCCCGATGCGGGCAGCGAAGACGCCGCCGAACTCGCCCGCCGCCTCGATGGCTGGCAGGACACGCGCAATCCGCGCAGCCGCATGGGCGTGTAACCGCGTGGAGGAGCGTCCGCTCGACGGCGCCCATCTGCCGCTGCTGGCCGCCCCCGATCTCTCGCCCGAAGCGCGCCGCGAACGCGCGCTGCGCTGGCGCGCCGGGCTGGAAGACGCGGCGCGGCCATCGCAGGCCTTGTGGGACCGGCTGGGCGCCAGCCGCCTGTTCCGCGTTGCCAGCCGGGTCTGGTCGGGCGCGTGGAACGACGGGTTCATCCATGCCGGGAACCTCGCCTACATGGCGATCCTCTCGCTGTTTCCGTTCTTCATCACCGTCGCCGCGATCTTTGCGCTGGTGGGCGAGGAGGCACAGCGCGCCGCCTCGGTGAAGACCTTCCTGCTGGCCGTCCCGCCAGTGGTGCGCAGCGCGCTGGAACCGGTGGCGATGGACGTTGTCCAGGCGCGCACCGGCGGACTGCTGTGGGTTGGCGGGCTGGTCGGGCTGTGGACGGTCAGCAGCCTGATCGAGACGATCCGCGATATCCTGCGCCGCGCCTATGGCACGCCGGTCACCTCGGCGTTCTGGCGCTATCGGCTGATTTCCAGCGGGGTGATCGTGGTGGCGGTAATCGCGCTGCTGTTCTCGCTGTTCGCGCAAGTCGCCATCGGCGCGGCGCAGCAAGTGATCGCCGCGTGGTTTCCACTGGCGGGGGACTGGGCCGCAACCCTCGCGACCAGCCGCGTGGTCCCGGCGCTGGTGCTCTATGTCTCGCTCTACCTGCTGTTCTACACCCTGACGCCGACAGCCTATCGCGTTCGCCGCTATCCCAAGTGGCCCGGCGCGCTGCTGGTGACCGGCTGGTGGGTGGGGGTGATGGTGGCCCTGCCTTATGTGCTGGCCAGCTTCTTCACCTATGACCTGACTTACGGCAGCCTGGCGGGCGTAATGATCGCACTGTTCTTTTTCTGGCTTGTCGGGCTGGGCATGGTAGTAGGCGCCGAGTTGAACGCGGCATTGGCCGTCACGCCGGAGGAATGTGACATGATGGGCCATGCCGTAACGGAAACGGACCGCTAGGAAGGGATGGTGGGACCAGAATGACCGGATTGATGCAGGGAAAACGCGGCCTGATCATGGGCCTTGCGAACGACAAGTCGCTGGCCTGGGGGATCGCGCAGAAGCTGGCCGAACACGGGGCCGAACTGGCCTTTTCCTATCAGGGCGAATCGCTGGAAAAGCGCGTGCGGCCGCTGGCCGCCAGCCTGGGTAGCGATTTCCTGATCGACTGCGACGTGTCGAGCATGGACGCGCTGGACACTGCGTTTGAAACGCTGGCGGCGCGGTGGCCGACGATTGATTTCGTGGTCCACGCCATCGGCTTTTCCGACAAGAACGAGCTGCGCGGCAAGTATTGCGACACCAGCCTCGACAACTTCCTGATGACGATGAACATTTCGGCCTACAGCCTGGTCGCCGTCACCAAGCGCGCCGCCGCAATGATGCCGGATGGCGGCAGCATCCTGACGCTGAGCTATTACGGCGCGGAAAAGGTCGTGCCGCATTACAACGTGATGGGCGTGGCCAAGGCGGCGCTGGAAACCAGCGTGAAGTACCTCGCCAATGACCTGGGTCCGCAGGCGATCCGCGTCAATGCGATCTCGGCCGGGCCGATCCGCACGCTGGCCGCCAGCGGGATCGGCGATTTCCGCTATATCCTGAAGTGGAACGAGCTGAACGCGCCGCTGCGCCGCAACGTGACGATCGAGGACGTGGGCGGCTCCGCGCTCTACCTGCTGTCCGATCTGGCATCGGGCGTGACGGGCGAAACGCACCATGTCGACGCGGGCTACCACGTCGTCGGCATGAAGCAGGAAGACGCGCCGGATATCGCGTTGAGCTGATCCTAACCCTGCGCTGGCGGCGGTTCAGGCTGCTGCCAGCACCCGGTCCAGCACCGTGCGCAGCGCTGCGGCATTCGCCGCCGCCGCCGCTGCCGCATCGCCCGCCTCGGTATAGCAGCGCAGTTCCGGCGCATTACCGGATCCGCGCAAGTGTACCACCACGCCGTCCGCCATCGTCATGCGGATGCCGTCGGTCAGGTCGACACTGGCCAGCCCGCCATGCTCTCCAGCGAAATAGCCCGCCAGCCGCGCATCGCGCGCCGCCGCATCGCCATCCTGCAAGTGCGCGAACAGCCGCTTTGAATCGGCGGGCGGAAAAGCCTGAATCCGGTCGCTGTAGGTCACCCGTGCGGGCAAGGCCGCCTCCAGCGCGATCAGCCCGCCCGCGCTGCGCGAGGCAACCAGCGCCGCCAGGATCGGCAGCACCGCATCGCGCGTCGGCAGCGCGGTCAACACTTTGCCGCCTTGTGCAATATCGCTGCCCAGCAGGAACCCGCCGTTCGCTTCATACCCGCACACCCGCGTGCCGCCCGCCGCCAGCGCCGCGTTCATCGCCGCGATGACATAGGGCGAACCGATTCGGGTGCGCGCCACGTGGGCGAACTGCCCGGTCAGTTCCAGCGCGGTGTTGCTGCTGACCGGCGTCACGACATGATCGGCCCCCAGCACTTGCGCGCACAGGATGCCCAACCGGTCCCCGCGCAGCCATTCCCCCGCCTCATTGGCCAGCAAGGGCCGATCCGAATCGCCGTCGGTCGAGATGATCGCATATGGGCCATGCTCCGCCGCCCAGTCGTGCGCGGCGGCGATGTCTTCGGGCCGGACCGCCTCGGTATCGACCGGAATGAACTTTTCCGACCGGCCCAGCACCAGCGCCGTGCCGCCCAGCCCTTCGACCACCTGCACCAGCACATCGCGGCCCACGGCGGAATGCTGGTACACCCCGATGGTCAGACCGCTCAGCGCATCCGCACCGAAGAAATCGACATAGCGCGCCAGGTAATCCGCCGTCACGTCCGTCACCGGCGGCAACGGTGCGGGATCGCGCAGTTGGTCGTCCGCGCCGAACAGCGCCGGATCGAGCGCCACCACCTGCCCGGTAATCCCGGCCTCGTCATCCTTCAGCACTTCGCCCGCGCAGCGATAGAACTTGATCCCGTTGCGGTCATCCGGGATGTGGCTGCCGGTGACCATCAGCGACGGAATCCCCTGCGCAAAGGCATAGGCCGCCAGCGCCGGGGTCGGCACATAACCGCAGAACACCGGTTCCCCGCCCAGGCTGCGCACCGCTGCGGCGCAGGCGGTCAGGATGCGGGGCGTGCTGGGGCGCAAATCCCCCGCCAGCGCCACGCGCGTACCCGGCGCAAATTCCCCCTGATCGCGCAAATGTTGCAGGAACCCGGTCGTATAGGCAAAGCAGATGCGGTCAGTCATGGCGACAACTTGGCCCCGCGCACCGCTGGTGCCGAATGCCACGCCGGACTGCGCCATAAGATCCCGTACCGCCAGGGCTTGTAACATTCTCACACCTTCTTGCATTTGCCGGTCATCTGACCGTTCTTTGCGGCAGTATCCCGTCAATGCGCGTTATTGGGACTTTTTCAATACTGTTTGGTCGGATTCACTGTTCGACCATGACCCGTTCGATAAATTCTTCCCACTGCGGCAGGATCCGTTCGGGAGTATACCGGGCGCTGACATCGATGCCTCGCGCCCGCAAGGCTTCGCGCCGGGTCCCGGAATCATCCGCGTACAGCGTGTCCCGGATTGCCCCGACAAGCGAGCCCGTGGCGTAAGGATCGAAATAGACCGCGCCGTTGTCATAGACTTCGCGGTGAACCGGGATGTCGGACGCGATGCACAGCCCCCCGGACCGCATGGCTTCCACCCCGGAAAAGTCGAACCCTTCGCCCAGGCTGGGGCACACGGTTGCCAGCGCGTTGCGGTACAGCACCCGCAGGTCGGGTGCGGGGACGCCTTGCAGCATGAAGATCTGCCCGCGCTCGATCCAGCCGCGCGTGGCCAGTTCGATCGTCTTGAAGTCCCAGCCCAGCGTCCCCACGATCACCAGCTTGAGATCGGGATCGACGGTCGCGCGCAGGGCTTCCCATGCGGCAATCAGGCGGGTGTGGTTCTTGCGCGGTTCGATGGTAGATACCATCAGCAGATAACGATCCAGCCCCTGTTCGATATGGCGGGCATAGAACCCTTCCTTTTCCCGGCTGGTCAGGAAAGTCGGCAGCCAGCCCGATGCCTCATACAGGCGCGAACGGACAATGCGCTTTGCCGCCACTTCATCAACATCAACCGGGAAATAGTTGTGTGACACCATGTTGTGAATGGTGACCGCGCGCGGTTCCGCTTCCGGGAAAATCCGCAGCAAGTCCTGGCGGGTCGCCTCAGATACGCACGAGAACCACGCACCGTCGCGCACGTTGGATTCCAGCGCCCGGAAATGGGTGGCCTGGTGCATCGACTTGTCCGGAATGGTGTGCGGCATCAGCACGGGAATCGCGTCATGATAGCGGATCACCATCCGCGTGCCCCGGCGCACGTGGGCGGGATAGGGCGTCTGGCCGATGAAGATGTCAACATCCCTGGTTTCCAGCACCGGATAGGCCGCGCGCTTGCGCCAGGTGAGCGAGCTCAGCCCGGCCAGGTGCAGTGTGTTCCACGGCACCGAACAGACCCGGTGGTCCGCCCCCGCGACCAGATCGAAATCGCTGGCGGGCAGGCTCTTGGCGAACAGCGTGCGCCAGGTGAAGTCGGTAAACAGCGTGGATTCAAACCGCGTCAGGCGCAGACGCGCCAGCCCCAGCGTCGATCCCAGCGCCAGCCAGAAACTGCTGAGACGCCGCCGCATGTAATTGGTGACCCGGTCGTAAACCGCCTGATAGGGCGTTTCCGCCAGCGAGACGATCACGTTGGAAAAGCGGTTGAGCCGCCAGGCCTGCGACTTGCGCGCGCCCTTGTCGGTCAGGCCGGATGACAGGAACCGGCCGGACGTCTGCAACATGCCTTCGACCCGGACCGAACCCAGGGTGCGCAGCCCCCGAAACAGCAGCCGGACTTCCTGGGGAATGCCCGCAAAGCCATCCAGCGCGGGCCGCATTTCCAGCATGACCTTGATCGGCGGATGGGATGGCCGAGAGGTGGCACCGCTGGCGACAGGCGGGGGTGTTTCAGTCATGGTGGTACGCGTTCCTTCGGGCAGAAATCCGTTAGATTCGATATTATCCATAAAATTCAAATGCCTGATCGACGTCATCGAATGACGTCAGACGCCCACCCGCCAGCACCGCCGCGCTGTGGCAATGGGCCCGGATGTAGTGGGGATCGTGCGAGACGATGACCTTCGCGCGGTCTGCCCGTTTCTCGAACAGCTCGATCATGCACTTTTCGTGGAAACGCGCGTCCCCCACCGCGATCACCTCGTCGATCAGGTAGCAGTCGAAATCGACCGTCATCGAGATCGCAAAGGCCAGCCGGGCGCGCATGCCTGACGAGTAGGTCTTGACCGGTTCGCGCAAGTAGATCCCCAACTCGGAGAAATCCTCGACAAAGGCGATGCGGTCCGCCGGGTCGACGCCATAGACCCGGCAAATGAAACGCAAGTTGTCATACCCGGTCAGCGTCCCCTGGAACGCTCCGCCAAACGCCAGCGGCCACGACACGCTCATCGTGCGGCGAACGGTGCCTGACGTGGGCAGTTCGGTGCCGCTGATCAGGCGCACGATGGTGGATTTGCCCGCGCCGTTGCGGCCCAGGATGCCCAGTTGCTGGCCGGGCCGGACGGTCAGGTTGACCCGGTCCAGCACGCGCACCGGCCCCGACCGGGTGCGGTATTCCTTCACCACGTCTTCGACCTTGATCATTCCGGGATCACGCTTTCCGAGACGATGCGGATCAACGCCAGGCCCAGCAGGGTCAGCACGGCGTTGCAGACCGCCATGTAACCCAGGTCATGGATCGCGGTGATCTGCGAGCCAAAGAACCCTTCTCGCAGGTATTCGACGCCGTGGATCATCGGCAGCCAGGTCAGCACTGCCTGCGCTTCTGGCGGCATGACGCTGAGCAGGAACGCCGCGCCGGACAGCGGAAACAGCAGGTAGGACAGCGGGTGCCACAGCTTGTGCACGGTTTCCCAGCGTTCCGAGGCCGCCCCCAGGAACATCGCCAGCCCCACGCCGAACCAGGCCAGCATGAACCAGCCGCCGATCACCTGCAGGACATCTTCGGGCGGGCGCATCTGCCCGGTGGCAATGAACAGCAGCGACAGCGCGATCAGCGAAATCGTTGCGCCCGCGCCTTCCAGCAGCAGCCGCGCCCAGTACAGGTCGATCACCCGGACATTGCGATGGAACAGCAGCGACCGGTTCGGCTCGATCGCATCAATGCAGCGCCCCGGCATGTTGCGCCACAGCAGGACCGAGGAATAGCCGGTAATCGCGAAGGCCACGATCGGCAGGTCCGACCCGTGGACCGACTTCGTCGCGGTCCACAGCGCGGTCACCCCCAGAGTGAACAGCATCGGTTCCACGAACAGCCACATGAAACCGATGTTGTGCCGCCCGAACCGGGTCAGCACTTCGCGCATCAACAGCGCCAGGATGACCCGGCGCTGGATCGCCAGCGATTCACGCCAGGTCGGTTCCGCGATATCGGCCATCCGCCCTAGCCCCGGTGTTCCCGGACGCCGGCCAGCAACAGGCCCAGCACGCCCCACGCGATCAGGCCCAGCACGAACGTCGCCAGGATGCCGCGAATGCGGCGCGGTTCCAGCGCCTTGTCCGGCACGTTGGGCTGGACGATCCGTTCCACATAGGCCTGCTTGCGACGGGCCTCGTTACGGGCTTCCTGCAAGGACGTCATCGCCGCCGCCAACCGCTTGTCCGCCAGTTCGCGGTCCAGCACCAGCCGCTGATACCGCGCCGCCGTGGCGGAGAGCGAGGACTTGTCGCCCGCGACCTTGCCCAGTTGCCGGTCGATTTCCTGCGTCAGCGCCGCGATCCGCACTTTCAGCGTGCGGATCTGGGAATTGGCCGGGACCGTCGCTTCCAGCTGGATCAACTGGTTCTTCGCGCCGATCAGTTCGTCCTGGAGCTTCGAAATCATCTGCAACTGCACAGTCGCCTGCCGCTCCGGATCCACCACCCCGGTGCGGTTGCGGTATTCCGCCATCGCCAGCGCGGCGCGGCCGGCTTCCTGCTGCGCCTCGTCCACTTCGGCCTGGGCATAGCCGATCAGGTCCCGGCGCCCGCGCTCGTTCAGGCGGTTGACCAGGTTTTCCGACTGTTCCAGCAGCAGCCGGTTAAGCAGCGCCGCATCTTCCGCGCGATAGGCCCGCACGGTCAGCGTGGTGATGGAAGAACTGGTATCGTACTGGACTGCCACCTTGCCGGAAAAATACTGGTGCAACCGCTCCGCCGTGCCATCCCAGCCCAGTGGGTTGAACCGGTCGAAGATCGAGATGTGATCCGCGCCATAAAGCCGCGCCACCCGCCCGCCCGAATTGAGCACGGCCAGCGCATCGCGCGAGGTGATGAAATCCTTGGCCGCCAGCACTTCATCCCCGGCATTGGTGAACCCGGCGGACTTCAGGATCACGCCCAGCCCCGAAGCCGCGGGCTTTTCCGGGCTGCGCACGACGAACCGCGATTCCGAAACATAGACGTCGGACGCCAGCAGGCCGAAGTACAGGATCGCCAGCAGGGTCGGGCCGATCACCGTCAGCACCAGCAACCGGTCCACCTTGTTCAGCATGCCGGCAAAATTCAGCTTCATCACAGGCTCACTCGCAAGACATCGCGCCGTCCTGCGCCGGGCGCGCAGCACAAACGGTGGCCCATCCGCACGCGCGGTGAACCAGCAGTCCGCCGCGCCAAGCAGCGCGGCGGCCACTTAACCAGGCGGTTTCAAATTGTCGTGGGCGACCCAGCCCATTCCGGTTCTATCTCAATAAAACCGTTGATCGCCCTATACTTGCGTGACCAGCAAGTGTCCAGAGCACAGCGCCGATGCGGGCCGCACCGCCCACTGGCGGGCCGATCGCGGGGGGATTGCACCGCGCCGGCACCGCGACCTTTCAGGGCGTGCGGCCAGGCCGGAAGCGTTGATCGCCCCGCTTTTCTCGCAACTGCAAAATCTTGGGGCTTACGCGGCTGAGCAAGTGCTGTAAGGATCAGTACTGGCAACTGAACACATGAATTCTTGCAGCCTAGTTCATCGCGTCAAAGGAAAGCACCCCAATGCATCAGAAAAGGGCCCTGATTACGGGCGTAACCGGTCAGGATGGTTCGTACCTTGCTGAGTTTCTGCTGGAAAAGGGCTATGAAGTGCACGGCATCAAGCGCCGGGCATCGCTCTTCAACACGCAGCGCGTCGATCATATCTACGCCGATCCGCATGTCGAATCCGCCCGTTTCAAGCTGCATTACGGCGATCTGACCGACACGTCGAACCTGACCCGGCTGGTGGCGCAGATCGAACCCGACGAAATCTACAACCTGGGCGCGCAAAGCCATGTCGCGGTCAGCTTCGAAGCGCCGGAATATACCGCCGACGTCGATGCCATCGGCACGCTGCGCCTGCTGGAGGCGATCCGGTTCCTGGGGCTGGAAAAGAAGACCCGGTTCTATCAGGCCTCGACCTCGGAACTCTATGGTCTGGTCCAGGAAATCCCGCAGCGTGAGACCACGCCGTTCTATCCGCGCTCGCCCTATGCGGTGGCCAAGCTCTATGCCTACTGGATCGCAGTGAACTACCGCGAGGCTTACGGGATGTATGCGTGCAACGGCATCCTGTTCAATCACGAAAGCCCGCGCCGCGGTGAAACCTTCGTGACGCGCAAGATCACGCGCGGGCTGGCCAATATCGCGCAGGGTCTGGATACCTGCCTGTACATGGGCAACATCGATTCACTGCGCGACTGGGGCCATGCCAAGGACTATGTCCGGATGCAGTGGATGATGCTGCAGCAGGACCAGCCGGAAGACTTCGTGATCGCCACCGGCGTGCAGTATTCGGTGCGTGAATTCATCGCCTGGTCGGCCGCCGAACTGGGCATCACGCTGGAATTCAAGGGCACCGGCGTGGACGAAACCGCCGTGGTTGCCGCCATCAGCGGCGACAAGGCCCCGGCAGTAAAGGTGGGCGACGTGATCGTGCGGATCGACCCGCGCTATTTCCGCCCGGCCGAAGTGGAAACCCTGCTGGGCGATCCGACCAAGGCGAAGGAAAAGCTGGGCTGGGTCCCGGAAATCACCGTGCAGGACATGTGCGCCGAAATGGTCGCCGAAGACCTCAAGACGGCGCGGCGCCACGCCCTGCTGAAAACGCACGGCTATGATCTGCCGGTTTCGTCCGAAGGCTGATCGGGGGGTTTTGCCATGCGCGTTTATGTAGCTGGACACCGCGGCATGGTTGGCGGCGCGATTGCACGCCAGCTGGCCGCGCGCGGTGACGAAGTGATCGCCCGCACCCATGCCGAGCTGGACCTGCTGGACCAGCAGGCCGTGCGCGCGTTTCTGGCCGACGAACGGCCCGACGCGATCGTCATGGCCGCCGCGAAAGTGGGCGGGATTCACGCCAACAACACTTACCCAGCGCAGTTCATCTATGAAAACCTGATGATGGAATGCAACGTGGTGCACCAGGCCTACATGGCGGGCGTGCAGCGGCTGCTGTTCCTGGGTTCGTCGTGCATCTACCCGCGTGCCGTCCCCCAGCCGATGCGCGAAGATGCCCTGCTGACCGGCATTCTGGAGCCGACGAACGAGCCTTATGCCGTTGCCAAGATCGCCGGGATCAAGCTGTGCGAGAGCTATAATCGCCAGTATGGCACCGATTACCGCAGCGTCATGCCGACCAACCTGTACGGGCCGGGCGACAATTTCCATCCGGAAAACTCGCACGTCCTGCCCGCACTGATCCGCCGCTTTCACGAAGCCGTGCGCGACGGCCGGGATGAAGTGGTGATCTGGGGCACCGGCACCCCCCGGCGCGAATTCCTGCACGTCGAGGACATGGCCGAAGCGTCGCTGTTCGTGCTGGACCTTGATCAGGCGACTTATGCCGCCAACACCCAGCCGATGCTGAGCCACATCAACGTCGGTTTTGGCGAGGATGTGTCGATCGGTGAACTGGCCCACCTGATCGCGCAGGTGACCGGTTTTACCGGTCGAATCGGGTTCGACACGACCAAACCCGACGGGACGATGCGCAAGCTGATGGACGTCAGCCGCCTGGCCGCGATGGGCTGGAAGGCCCGGATCGGACTGGAGCAGGGGGTGCGCGAAACCTATCAATGGTTCCTGGCCAACCATGCGGACCTGCGCGAAGCCTGATCCGGTGTGGAGGAGATAGGGACTGGATTCACCGATCCGGCGGCTCTATGTGATTGATTGAAGGGGATTTGCCCCGTCAAGAGGTCGTCCCGTTGCCAGTCAGGAACTTACACCGCATGCGCCGCATGCTGGCCATGCTTGGCCTGCCACTGCTGCTGTCGACAGCGCTGGGCGGGTGCGCCTCGTTCGGCGCGTCCGGGCCGTCGGGCAAGGCCGTGCGCGGCGCGGCGGCGATGGATGCGCGCATCAAGGTCGTCGAACTGACCGAACCGGTCGCGCGGCGCGTCATGGCCGGGCAACAGCGCGCCTCGCTGGCAGAGGCGCTGGGCGATGCCCCGCTGCGCGGCACGCTGGTCGGACCGGGCGACATTCTGGACATCGCGATCTGGGAAGCCCCGCCTGCCGCGCTGTTCGGCACCAGCGCGATGGACAACCGCCTGTCGGCAACGCTGCCCGCCGTAGCCAGATCCGCCGACATTCCCCAGCAGATGGTCGATGGCGATGGCCGGATCACCGTGCCGTTTGCCGGGTCGGTCAACGTGCTGGGCCGCACCCCGCGCGAAATCGCGCGCGAGATCGCGGCGCGGCTGGCGGGCAAAGCCAATGATCCGCAAGTGATTGTCCGCATTGCCGAAAACCAGGCCGCGCAAGTGACCGTGGTCGGCGATGTGGTGAACAGCCGCCATGTCGCGCTGACTACCAAGGGCGAACGGCTGCTTGATGCGCTGGCCAGCGCGGGCGGGGTGCGCCAGCCGGTCGACAAGATGACCATCCAGATCACGCGCGGCGGCAAAGTGGCGACCCAGCCGCTCAGCACGGTGATTCGCGATCCGGCCCAGAACATCCGCCTGGGGGCCAACGATGTCGTGACCGCGTTGTACCAGCCCTACAGCTTTCAGGCATTGGGTGCGTTCGGCACCAATGCCGAAGTCAATTTCGAGGCGACCGGCCTGACTCTGGCCCAGGCACTGGGGCGGATCGGCGGGCTGCAGGACAACCGCGCCGACATCAAGGGCGTCTTCATCTTCCGCCTTGAAGATCCGGCACTGCTCGACCCAGCGGTTGCGGCCACCGCGCAGGCCGCGCCGGATGGCAAGGTTCCGGTGATCTATCGGGTCGACATGGGCAATCCCGCCACGTTTTTCATGGCCCAGGGCTTCCCCATCCAGCACCGCGACGTGCTGTACGTTTCCAACGCACCACTGGTCGACATCCAGAAGTTCGTGAACGTCGTATCCTCCATGGCGTTCTCGGTCGTCAGCGTGGGGAACGCCGTGAATTGAACCAGATCGAATTGGTTCATTCTGGATTTATCTCTTATTTTTAAAGCGGTTGGCAGCAGCTACCGAACTGTCTGCCGCAAATGCGCCAGATTGCACAGGGCCACCGCTCCACAAGCAGCTGGCCGGGTGTTAGGCCGCTCTGCCTGTTGAGAGACAGTTGAAAGGGTCGCACCTTGGATCAGATCACCTCTTTTGCCGGACTGGATCCGGCACAAATACTCGAACGTGGCCGTCAGGTCGTCCGGATCGAGGCTGACGCGCTGGGCCTGCTGGACGCGGCGCTGGACGACACCTTCGTGCAGGCCTGCCAGATCATCAACGGGGCCAGCCGCCAGCTGGTCATTACCGGCATGGGCAAGTCAGGGCACATCGGACGCAAGGTTGCGGCCACGTTTGCCGCTACCGGCACCCCGGCGATTTTCATCCATCCGGGCGAGGCCGCGCACGGCGATCTGGGAATGCTGGCGCAGGGCGACGTGCTGCTGGTGCTGTCCAATTCCGGCAATACCAGCGAATTGCGCGCGATCCTGAACTATGCCCGCAAGGGCGGGATCCCGATCATCGGCATGGCATCGCGGCGCAGTTCGCTGGTGGGCGATCTGGCCGACGTTACCCTGCTGCTGCCCAAAGTGCGCGAAGCCTGTGCGGTGAACGTCGCGCCGACCACCTCCACCACCCTGCAACTGGCATTGGGCGACGCGCTGGCAATGGCGGTCATGGACATGCGCGGCGTGTCGAAAAACTGGCTGCGCGCGGTTCACCCGGCCGGTTCGATCGGTCTGGCGCTGGCTCCGGTCGCGGACATCATGCACGGGGCGGAACGCCTGCCCCTGGTCCGCGACAAGGCCCGCATGCCGGAAGTGATTTCGGTGATGACCCAGGGCTGCTTTGGCCTGGCAGGCGTGGTGGACGCTGCCGGCGCTCTGGTTGGGGTCATCACCGATGGCGATCTGCGCCGCCGCTTCAGCATGCTGGGCAGCGCCTGCGCGGATGAGGTGATGACGCCCGCACCCAAGGTTCTTCCCGCTGAAATGCCGGCGGGTGAGGCGCTGATGATCCTCAACGACCACCAGATCACTGCCGCCTTCGTGGTTGAGGACGCCGCCATTCCCACGCCCCTCCCCCTCGGCATCATCCATATCCACGACCTGCTGCGCGTCGGCCTGAACTGACCGTCCCGACCATGCCTGCCGATTTTGCGATCCTGATCCCGGCGCGCTTTGCGTCTGCCCGCTATCCCGGCAAACCGCTGGCCCGCTTGCGCGGAGCGGATGGCAACGCGCGCACCCTGATCCGGCGCAGCTGGGATGCCGCGCAGGCGATTGCCGGGCCGGAACGGGTGTGGGTGGCAACCGATGACACCCGCATTGCCGATGCCGTCCGCGCCTTTGGCGGGCAGGTGGTGATGACCCCCGCGTCATGCCGCAACGGCACCGAACGCTGCGCCGCCGCGCTGGAAATCCTGGGCAATGTCGCCCCCATCATCGTCAACCTGCAAGGCGATGCCCCGCTTACCCCCGGCTTTGTCGTGGCCGATCTGGTGGCGGCGCTGGCCGCTGCGCCGGACATGGCGATGACCACTCCAGCGGTGCGCTGCTCCGCCTCGCTCTATCGCCATCTGCTGACTGACCAGGCGGCGGGGCGGGTTGGCGGCACCACTGTCGTTTTCGGCCGCGATGCGCGGGCGCACTACTTCTCGAAGCGGGTGATCCCGCACCTGCCCGAAACCCGCGCCGACGCTCACCGGCACGTTCACCTGCACCTTGGCGTCTATGCCTATCGCCCGCCCGCGCTGGCTGCCTATGTCGCCGCGCCGCCCGCGCTGCTGGAGGAACTGGAAGGGCTGGAACAGCTCCGTTTTCTCGACATGGGCCAGCCGATCCGGGTGGTCCCGTTCGATCCGCTGCCGTGGGACTGCATCGAGCTCAACAATCCCGAAGACGTCCCGGCGATCGAGGCCGTCCTGCGCCAGCGGGGTCTGGCCTGATGACGGCGCAAACAGCAATCCGGCTCGCCACCGGCGTCACCTTCGCCAACGATCTGCCGTTCGTACTGGTAGGCGGGATGAACGTGATCGAGGATCGCGGCATGTTGCTGGACGTGGCGGCCCACTTCGTCGACGTCACCACGCGCCTTGGCATCCCGTTCGTGTTCAAGGCCAGTTTCGACAAGGCCAACCGGTCCTCGATCCATTCGTTCCGCGGGCCGGGGCTGGATGAAGGGCTGGCGCTGCTGGCCGAAGTGAAGGCTCGCCACGACATCGCGATCATCACCGACGTCCACGAACCGCATCAGGCCGCGCCTGCCGCCGCCGTGGCCGACATCATCCAGCTGCCCGCATTCCTGGCGCGCCAGACCGATCTGGTTACCGCGATCGCGGCAACCGGGGCGGTGATCAACGTCAAGAAGCCGCAGTTCCTGGCCCCGCAGGAAATGCGCCACATCATCGCCAAATGCGCCGAGGCCGGGAACAAGCGCGTGCTGCTGTGTGAGCGCGGGTCCAGCTTCGGCTACAACAACCTGGTGGTCGACATGCTGGGGATTGACCTGATGAAGCCGCTGGCCCCGGTTATTTTCGATGTCACCCACGCGCTGCAGCGCCCCGGTGGCCGGACCGACAGTGCCGACGGGCGCGGACCGCAAGCCGCCGCGCTGGCCCGCGCCGGAATCGCGGTGGGGATCGCCGGGCTGTTTGTGGAAGCACACCCCGATCCCGCACAGGCGCGCTGCGATGGCCCCTGCGCCTTGCCGTTGGACCAACTGGAACCGTTCCTGCGCCAACTCTGCGCCATCGACGCAGTGGTAAAGGGCCGTTCGCTCCGGTGAGCGCATGGCCGCCATTCCTGCGCGTGCCGCCCTTTCCGGGACGGCGCATCCATGCCCTGGCCCACCCCGGCACCAGCTGGGTCGATCCGGCGGCGCTGGCCGCCGCGCTGGCCACAGCGCGCGTCGGCGGCACATTCTGGGGATCGCGGCCCGCACTGCCGCTGGACGGCGCGATCGTGCTGGCACCAGACACGGCCCTGCAACGGGCAGAGATGCGAACGACGCTTGGCAATCGCCCTGCCGTCACCCTGCCAGCCGGGTGCGATCCGTGGTGGATCGCGGCCCAGGGGCACGAAGTGTGGGCCGGGGCTAACCAGGAACTGGCACTGGTCGCCGCCTTGTCCGGAGCGCCGCTGCGCCTGTTCGGCACCGGCCGGTTTGCCGGATGCGACCGGGATACCGCCGCCGTCGCCGCACGCAGCGTGGGCGCGTGGACTTATCGCGATCCGTTCAATGGCACAGAGTGGAGCGGGCATGACGCCATCGCGCTGCTGGCTGAATGGCGCCGCCTGATTGACGCAAACCGCGCAATTGCGGCCGTATTCGGCATCGCCCGGTGGAAGCGCGAGACGCTCGATCCGCTGCTGTGGGATGGTTCCGGCCCCGTCCGCCATGCCAGCCGGGTGGCGCGCGGGCTTGGTCCGGATGACCGGGTCATCGCCTGGAAAACCCGCACCGCGCCGTCGTTGCTGGCCGATCTGGCAGCGCGCGGCGTGGCGACGGGAGAAGTGGAGGATGGCATGATCCGCTCCACCGGCCTGGGCGCCAACTGCGTGCCGCCACTGTCGGCCATTGTCGATTTTTCAGGCGTCTATTTCGATCCCACCGGACCCAGCGATCTGGAAACGCTGCTGGAAACCGCTGAAATCGGTCCGGACCTGTGCGCCCGCGCGGCGGCCCTGCGGGGGGAACTGGTGCGCGGGGCGATCAGCAAATACGGTCAGGGCGGCGACGCCATCCCCCGCACTGGCAATCCACGCCGCCGGGTGCTGGTGACCGGCCAGGTGGAAGACGATCGCTCGATCCGGACCGGCGGGGGCGGGATGACCAACCTGGCTCTGCTCGCCCGCGCGCGCGAACTGGAACCCGATGCGTGGATCGTGTTCAAGCCGCACCCCGACGTCATGGCCGGACACCGCAAGGGCCATGTCCCGCTGGATGAAGCGCTGCGCCATGCGGACGAGGTCCTGCCGGATGCGCCGATCATTCCGCTGATCGATTCGGTTGACGCGCTCCACGTCATCACCTCGCTCACCGGGTTCGAGGCGCTGCTGCGCGGCAAGCCGGTCACGACACACGGGGTGCCGTTCTATGCCGGGTGGGGCCTGACCCGCGATCTGGCCGCGATCCCGCCGCGCCGCACCCGCCGCCGCACGCTGGACGAACTGGTCGCGGCCACGCTGCTGCGCTATCCGCGCTATCTGGACCCTGTCACCCGCCTGCCCTGTCCGGCGGAAGTGGTGGTACGGCGCATGGCCGAAGGGCAGGCGCGGATCACCTCGCCGCTGGTCACGCTGCGCCAATGGCAGGGCCGCGCCCGCATGGCCCTGCGCCGTCTGGGTGGAGCATCGTGATGACCGACGGCGGCTGGCAGCGCCAGTTCCTGTTCCTGCAAGGCCCGCCCGGACCGTTCTTTCGCCAGTTGGCCGATGCCCTGCACGCGCGCGGGGCGGGGACCCACCGAATCAACCTGTCAGGCGGGGACCGGTACGACTGGCCTGATGGCGCGACCGACTATCGCGGCACCCTGTCGGCCTGGCCGCTCTATTTCGATCAGTTCGTGCGCGCCCGGCGGATCACCGATGTGGTGCTGTTCGGCGATTGCCGCCCTATGCACCAGGCCGCGCTGCGCATGGCGCAATTGCGCGGCCTGCACATCCACGTGTTCGAGGAAGGCTATATCCGGCCGGACTGGATGACGCTGGAACGCGACGGCGTGAACGGCCATTCGCCGCTGGAACGCGATCCCGACGTCATTCTTGCGGCCGCACGGTGGTTGCCGCCCATCCCCCGGCTTCCGGCCATTACCGCCGATTTCAGGCGCCGCGCGCGCGACAGTTACTGGCATTATCACCATGTCGTCACGGGGCGGCTGCGCTTTCCGTTCTATCGCAGCCATCGCCAGGGTTCGATCGTGCTGGACGGGATCGGCTGGGTCCTGAAATTCATGCGCGCGCGCCGCCGCGCCAGCCAGGCGCAGGAAACGCTGGCGGCTATCGCGGGCCGACCGTTCTTCCTGTTCCCGCTGCAACTGACCGGTGATTACCAGATCCGCGCGCATTCGCCGTTCGGATCGATGCTGGTCGCGGCGGAGTACGTGCTGGAAAGTTTCGCGCATTTCGCCCCCGCCGATGCGGTGCTGCTGGTCAAGGAGCACCCGCTGGACAGCGGTTACCGTAACTGGCGCCGGACGGTGGACAAAGCTGCGGAGCGGCTGGGTGTCAAAGGCCGGGTTTACCACATCGATGGCGGCGACTTGCAGCAACTGGCCGAAAGCGCGGTGGGCATGGTCTGTGTCAACAGCACCTCTGGCACACTCGCGCTGGAGGCGGGATTGCCGGTGGTGGTGCTGGGGGATGCCGTGTACGACGTGCGCGGAATTACGCACCAGAGCGGTCTGGACCGGTTCTGGACCGCACCGGAAGCGCCCGACCGGACACTCTATGACGCCTTCAAGCGGATGCTGCACACCCGCTGCCTGGTGCGGGGCGGGCTGGCCAGCAAATCCGCGCTCGACATTCTGGTGCACGGCAGTGTCGAGCGCCTGCTGGCCGAAGTAGGCCCCGACCCCTGGACCGCCCGCAATGCTGTCGCGGCGGCAAAGGGCGAACCGCTGGCACAGTTGGAGTCCTGACCGGCATGGCGGACCGCCCCCTGCTGCTGGACGTCAGCCGACTGGTCTGGCGCGTCTGGTCAGGCCGTCTGCCGACCGGCATCGACCGGGTCTGCCTGGCCTATCTCGACCGGTTCGCGGGTCGCGCGCTGGCGATGGTGCAGCGCCGGGAACACCGCATGGTCTTGCCAGCCGACCTCAGCGATGCCTTGTTCGCGCTGCTGCGGCAGGGCGGGCGCGGCTTTCGCCCGCGGGTCGCCGCGCTGCTGGGGCAAGCGATGCTGCGCCGGGAACGCCCTGCCGTGGCGGGCAAACTGTATCTCAATATCGGGCACACCGGTTTGGACGCACCGGGCTTGCCCGGCTGGCTGGCAGCGGCGGGGTTGCGCCCCGTGTTCCTGATCCACGACCTGATCCCGATCACACATCCGGAGTTCTGCCGCCAGGGTGAGGACGCGCGCCACCAGGCCCGGATGCGTCACGCCCTGGCCAGCGCCCACGGCCTGATAGCCAATTCCCGCGCCACGCTGGACGCGCTGGGCGCCTTTGCCGCCAATGAACGCCTGACGATGCCGGACAGCGTGGTCGCCTGGCTGGGCGCGGACGAACAGGTGGCCCCGGCGCCGCTGCCAGCGGCCACCCGGCCATGCTTCGTCACGATCGGCACGATCGAGGCGCGCAAGAACCACTTGCTGCTGCTGCATATCTGGGAACGGCTGGCCGCCCGGATGGGCGCGACCACGCCGGAACTGATCCTGGTTGGCCAGCGCGGGTGGGAAGCGGATGACGTCTTCGCCCTGCTGGACCGGTCACCCCGCCTGAAAGGGCATGTGCGCGAACTGGGCCGGTGTGACGATGCAACGATGCTGGCCACGATCGACCGCGCCCGCGCGGTGCTGCTGCCCAGCTTCATCGAGGGCTTTGGCATTCCACTGGTCGAGGCGCTGCAGCGCGGCACTCCGGTAATCGCCAGCGACCTGCCCGTGTTCCACGAAATCGCGGGGGAAATTCCGCTCTATCTTGACCCGCTGGATGGCCAGCGCTGGGAAGCGGCGATCTGCGATTTCATGGCCGACAGCACCGAACGCCGTCGCCAGCTGGCCGCGATTGCGCAGTTCCGCCCGCACAGCTGGGACGATCATTTCAACCGGGTCGAGGCGTGGCTGTCCGAGCTGTGATTCGGAATCAATTTTCCGGCGGGACATCCGCGCCGGATTCGGCCGCTTCCTGCGCCTTGCGCCGCTTGAGCACTTCCTCTTCCAGCACTTCGACGCGGGACTGGGTTTCCGCCGCGTCCTTGTCGATGGTCGACAGGCGCTTTTCTCGCTCGGCGGCGATCAGCTCGCTGAAGCGCACTTCCGGGGCGGTCTTCTTTTCGGCATAGGCGGCGTCGATCAGCTTGCCCGAACAGCCGGTCCAGCCCCCCGCGCCAACCGGCGAGCAGCTCATCGTGCCGCTACGGCCAACCGTTTCATAGGCCAGCACTTTCTGGGTCCAGGCCTCATTCGACGGGGCAGCCGATTCGCGCAGAATTTCGGGAATGCGGAACCGCTCCGCCTCTTCCTTGCGGGCGCAGACGGTGATCGTGTCGTCAGGCGAAGTCGGGCAGGGATCGTCACCATAGACGATCAGCTGGTTAACCTTCGGCTCCGGCGCGCCCTGAGCAGCAGCGGGAACCGCGAAGGACAAGCTGGAAGCCAGCGCGGCGGTCGCAACGATCATCGTACGCATCGGAAATACTCCTGAAAATCCCGGCATCCTTGGCGCCATTTGCGCTGAATGTCACCTGAAGCGGCCTTGCGCCTTGCGAAACGTCAAATCCGTGATCGTCAAATCCGTTCAGCCAGCTTGATCGCCACCCGGCACCCCAGACGGATCACCCCCGACAACAGCGGATAGGCCACCGCCTGTTCCGCCCCATGCGCCAAAGCGGTTTCGCGGTGGTCGCGCTCATCGGCGCGGAACTGTTCGATCATGCCCGCCAGCTCCGGATCGGATGTACCCAGTGCCTCCAGCTGTTCGGTATAATGCCGGTCGATTTCCTCCTCCACCGCGGCGGTGCAGGCCATGGCGGCCTTCGGTCCGATCAGCGCCGTCGCCGCGCCCAGCGCGAACCCGGCGACATGCCAGAACGGCTGAAGCACGGTCGGGCGCACCCCGCGCGCGGCCAGCAGCGCATCGAACTTGGCACGGTGCTCCGCCTCTTGCGCGGCCATGTGAACGATTTCACCGGACAGCGGGCTGCGATCGCCCATCACGGCCAGTTGCCCGGCATAGATCCGGGTCGCGCCGTATTCTCCGGCCTGATCGACCCGCAGCATCCGGGCGGATTGGGATGGCGTCATGCTGGTTCTCCCGAACGGCGCAGCAGCGCGAAAATTGCCAGCGCGGCGGCAGTGGAAACAAGGAAGTTATAACCTGCCAGGCTGATCCCGAACAGCGACCATGGCGCAACGTCGCAGCGCACGATCGGGGCATTCATGATCGCGTCGAGCGCATTGCCGCCACTGGCGGCCGGATTGGTGCTGCACGCGGTCAGCCCTTCCCACCAGCCATATTCAACCCCGGCGTGGAACGCGCCAATCAGCCCGCTGGACAGCAGCGCCAACGCGGCCAAAGCCACAAGCGCCCGCGAAGGCCGGACAAACGCCAGCGCGGCCAGCGCCAGCGCCCCGAAATGCGGATACCGTTGCCACCAGCACATTTCGCACGGATAGAGCCCAAAGCCGTACTGGCTGATATAAGCCCCGCCCAGCAGGAACGCGGGCGTGGCCAGGGCCAGCAGGCGGGCGCGGGTTTCGGCGCCAGAGTCGGCAGCGGCCACCGTCACTTGCCCTTCACTGCCAGCGCGGGCGTACCGCTGGTGCGGCGCAGGGTTTCCAGCGCGTAATGCAGCTGGAAGTCGGTGATGCCCTTGGCCTTCAGCTCCTCTGCGGTCAGCTTGAAGCGCGGATCGTCCTGCTTGTCGGCCTCCAGCTGCTTGTCGTCGATGCCCACTTCGTTGACGAGGTGGCGGCGCAGATCGCTCTCGCGCAGCACCATCTGCGAACGGCGGCGCGCATCGGGATCGGACAGCTGCGGCACGCGAATGTCCGGCTCGATCCCGCCTTCCTGCACAGAGCGGCCCGACGGCGTGTAATAGCGCGCCGTGGTCAGCTTGACCGCCTGGGTGCGCTGGTTGTTAAGGTAGAACACCGATTGCACGCTGCCCTTGCCGAACGACCGTTCGCCCATCACCAGGCCGCGCCGGTGATCCTGTAGCGCCCCCGCAACGATTTCGGAGGCCGAAGCGGAACCTTCGTCGATCAGCACGACAATCGGCAGCCCGCGCGCCGAATCGCCTTTGAACGTGGCAGCGACGGAGGCCGGGAGATCAGGATAGTTGTCCATGTCGTCAGCGCGGAAATACATGTCCTCGCCCTTGTTGCGCCCGCGCTGCGAAACGATGTCGCCAGTGGACAGGAACAAGTCCGACAGCGCGACAGCCTCTTCCAGCGAGCCGCCGGGGTTGGACCGCAGGTCCAGCACCAGCCCGTTCAGCTTGCCGCCGCTTTGCTTGCGCATGTCCGCAATCCCGGTGCGGACGTAATTGCCGACATCGCGCGAGAATTCGTTGATGCTGATGACCCCGATGGTGCCTTCCAGCTTCCAGGTAACCGGCTCCAGCAGGATTTCCTTGCGCGTCACGGTCACGTCGAATGGCTCGTCCCGTCCGGGGCGGAACACCGTCAGGCGGACTTGTGTGCCCGCTTCGCCGCGCATCTGGGCCACGGCGTCGTCCAGCGGCACGCCATAGATCAGCTTGCCATCAAGGTGCGTGATGTAATCGCCCGGCTTGACCCCGGCTTCAGCTGCCGGGCTGCCCCGCAGCGGCGCGACGACCTTGACCGTTTCCTGTTCCTGCACGACGCTGAGGCCCAGCCCGGCATACTTGCCATCGATCAGCGTGTTGACCCGCTGCACCGAGCTGCCATCGAGATAGCCGGAATGCGGATCGAGCGCGGCCAGCATGCCGTCGAGCGCGCCGTCGATCAGCTTCGCGTCGTCGACCTGCTCCACATACTGCGCCTTGACCAGCTGATAGACGGTGAACAGTCGCCCGAACTGCGGCGCGGACCGGCCGTCGACCGCAGCCAGACCCGCAGTGGTCGCGGGCAGCAGGGCCACGGCGCTTACCAGCAGGGCCGCGCGGGTCAGGGATGCAAGTTTCATTGGCCAGAATTGCCTTTCACACGAATTGCGCGCGAATCTATCGCGCCTGCCACGTTAACGCCAGATGGCCCGAAGCCCGGATCAGCTCCCGCCTCGCACGAAATCGAGCGGATTGACTGGTTCGCCCTGTCGGCGCAGCTCCAGCGTCAGCACCGGACGGGCAGGTCCGGCAACGCCAAGCGGCGAACCGCTGACCAGTTGCCGCCCGACCGTGGTATCCAGCGCGGCAAGCCCGGTAACCAGCGAAGTCCAGCCGCCCGGATGCTCGATGATCACGATATTGCCATAGCCCTGAAACGGCCCGGCAAAAGCCACGCGGCCCGCCGCCGGCGTCACGACCTGCGCACCGCCGCGCGGCGCGATCGAGATCCCGCGCGACCGTGGCTGGCCGGGCCGGCTTTCACCGAACCCCGCAATCAGCCGTCCCGCCACCGGCAGGATATAACCGGGCGGCGGCGCAACCTGCGGTTCAGCGGGCAATGCGGCATCGCTGCGTACTTGCGCCGATTGCGGCTGCAACGGCCGCAGCACCGGCCCCGGCAAGGCAGCCAGTTCACTACGCAACGCCCCGGCCTTGTCCAGTTCACGCGCCAGCACAGACAAGTCGCGCGCCTGTTCGGCCAGCGCCAGCGCGCGTTCCGCCTCGCGATCGGCACTGCTGCTGGCCTGGCGCGAGGCAAGCCGCTGTTGCGATTCCAGCGCGGCGAGCACCTGGCGGCGCTGGGCCAGTTCGCCCTGCCCGGCCCGCAAGGCGGCAGTGGCTGCCTGGGCCTGGCGCTGCAAGGCGCGGCCCCGCTCGATCTCGGCGCGCAGGCTGGCCGTCCGGCGCTCCACTTCGGGCAACATCGTTTCCAGCACGGCGCGCAAATACACCGCCTCGCGCAGCGAACCGGGGCGCAGCAGCGAAAAGGCGGCCGGACGGCGCGACAGGCGCTGGAGTGCGGCGGTCAGTTGCACCACCGGGCGCTGCCGCTCCGCCAGCCGGGCGCGCAATTGCCCGCGCTGGCGATCGATCAGGCGGATACGCGCTTCATTCTCGGCAATTTTCGCTTCGGATTGCTGGATGCGCGCGGCAACGGCAGCGGCTTCCTGCGCGGTCTTGTCGGCGGCGGCGACCGCGCTGGCGGCATTCGCTTCCAGCGCTTCGGCGCGGCGGCGGGCCTGTTCGCCCTGGGCCTGCGCCTCGGCCAGCAACTTGCGCGAATCCCCGGCCGTCTCGACCGGCACCTGCACTTGCGCCGTGGCCGCGCCGACCAGCAGGACAGCAGCCAGCGGCAACAGACGGAAGGAACGCGGCGCGATCATGACGGCGCGCTTATCCCGAACGGTGATAGGGATGGCCAGCCAAAATGCTGGTTGCGCGCCACAATTGTTCCGCCAGCATCGCGCGGGCCAGCATGTGCGGCCAGGTCATCGCGCCAAATGCGATCAACAGGTCCGCCTTGGCGCGCCCGGCCTCGCCATGACCGTCCGCCGCCCCGATCAGGAACCGCGTTTCGCGCACGCCTTCGTCGCGCCACTTGCCGAGCAAGGCGGCAAATTCCTCGGACGAAAGCTGCTTGCCGCGCTCATCCAGCAGGACATCGCGCGCGGGGGTGATCGGTGCGGGGATCGTGCCGCCCACATCGGGCAACTCGGTCAGCTTGAACGGCCAGGCGATCCGCTTGGCATAGCGATCGACCAACTCCGCCTCAGGCGAACGCCCGATCTTGCCGCGCGCAATGATGTGCAGGCGCATTTTATTCGCCGTGGTCGCCACAAGCTGCGCTTGTGGCTGGCGCGGCACCGGCCCGCTCCCCCGCCCGGCCACCCATTCCGGATATACTTCCGTGGGTGG
>ERZ1645187.325-NODE-325-length-46282-cov-22.246631_pt1 | contig 46282 bp, 37 predicted proteins | sample MGYA00575352_ERZ1645187 | MGnify/ENA primary metagenome ERZ1645187 (study PRJEB40837, sample SAMN11349314) | freshwater sediment metagenome | isolation source: river sediment | host: Sediment | place: India: Wazaribad , New Delhi | collected 2017-02-21 ... | reverse complement strand
AACGGCCGCGACTTGACCACCTCGTCGATCGCCCGCAGCGTCTCCAGCAGTTCCTCCACGCGGTCCAGCGGCCAGAGGTTCGGGCCGTCGGAGAGCGCGCGATCGGGGTCGGGGTGCGTCTCCATGAAGAGGCCGGCCACGCCTGCGGCCACCGCGGCCCGCGCCAGCACGGGCACGAACTCCCGCTGGCCACCGGAGCGGGTGCCCTGCCCGCCGGGCAGCTGCACCGAGTGCGTCGCGTCGTACACCACCGGGCAGCCGGTCGCCCGCATCACCGCGAGCGAGCGCATGTCGGAGACCAGGTTGTTGTAGCCGAAGGACACGCCGCGCTCGCAAACCAGGATCCGCTCGTTGCCGGTGGCGCGGGCCTTCTCCACCACCTGCGCCATGTCCCAGGGGGCCAGGAACTGCCCCTTCTTGATGTTGACGGGGAGACCCTGGCGCGCCACCGCCTGGATGAAGTTCGTCTGGCGGCAGAGGAAGGCCGGGGTCTGCAGGACGTCGGCGACGGCCGCCACCTCGTCGAGCGGGGTGTCCTCGTGCACGTCCGTGAGGACCGGCACCCCGACCTCGCGGCGCACCCGCTCGAGCACGCGCAGCCCCTCCTCCCGGCCCGGCCCCCGGTAGCTCGCGCCCGAGGAGCGGTTGGCCTTGTCGAAGGAGGACTTGTAGATGAACGGCACGCCGAGCCGGCCGGTGATCTCCTTCAGGCGCGCGGCCGACTCCAGGGCGAGGGACTCGGACTCGATGACGCAGGGGCCGGCGATCAGGAACAGCGGGCGATCGAGACCGGCCTCGAAGCCGCAGAGCCGCATCAGCGCTTGCCCTCGGCCCTCTCCCGGGCAGCGGTGACGAAGCCCGTGAACAGCGGGTGACCGTCGCGCGGGGTCGAGTGGAACTCCGGGTGGAACTGGCAGGCGATGAACCAGGGGTGGTCGGCCAGCTCGATCATCTCCACCAGGTTGCCGTCGATGGACCTTCCGGCCACCACGAGGCCCGCGTCCTGCAGGACGTTCAGGAAACGGTTGTTGAACTCGTACCGGTGCCGGTGGCGCTCGGCGATCACCGCCTCGCCGTAGATCTGGCGCGCGTGGGTGCCGGGCAGCAGCCGGCACTTCTGGGCCCCGAGGCGCATGGTCCCGCCGAGGTCCACCCCGGCGCTGCGCTGCTGCACGCGGCCCTCCTGGTCGAGCCACTCGGAGATCATGGCGATCACCGGGTACGGGGTGCTCGGGTCGAACTCGGTGCTGTGGGCCCCTTTGAGCCCCGCCACGTTGCGCGCGAACTCGATCGTCGCGACCTGCATGCCGAGGCAGATCCCCAGGTAGGGCACCTTGCGCTCCCGGGCGAAGCGCGCGGCGATGATCTTGCCCTCGATCCCGCGGCTCCCGAAGCCCCCGGGGATCAGCACCGCGTCCTTGCCCTCGAGCAGCCCCGTGCCGTTGCGCTCCACCTCCTCGGAGTCGATGTACTCGATCCGCACGCGGGTGCGGGTTCGGATCCCCGCGTGCACGAGGGCCTCGGAGAGGGACTTGTAGGACTCGGTCAGGTCGACGTACTTGCCCACCATCGCGATGGTGCATTCGCCGGTCGGGTGCTCGAGGCCGTCGACGACGCGATCCCACTCGGAGAGGTCGATGGTCGGGGCGTCCAGGCGCAGCTTCTCCACCACGATCTGGTCGAGGCCCTGCTCGTGGAACCCCCGGGGGATCTTGTAGATCGAGTCGGCGTCCACCGCGGAGATGACCGCGCGCTCCTCCACGTTCGTGAAGAGCGCGATCTTGCGCCGCTGGCCCTCCGGCAGGGGACGGTCCGCGCGGCACAGCAGCACGTCGGGCTGGATGCCGATGGACCGCAGCTCCTTCACCGAATGCTGCGTCGGCTTGGTCTTGATCTCGCCGGCCGACGGGATGTAGGGCACGAGCGTCAAGTGGATGAAGAGCGCCCGGTCGCGGCCGAGCTCGATGCCCATCTGCCGGATCGCCTCGAGGAACGGGAGCGACTCGATGTCGCCCACGGTCCCCCCGATCTCCACCAGCACCACGTCGACGCCGGCGCCGATCTTCTCGATGCAGCGCTTGATCTCGTCGGTGATGTGGGGGATCACCTGGACCGTGCCGCCCAGGTAGTCGCCGCGCCGCTCCTTGCGGATGACGCTCTCGTAGATCTGGCCGGTGGTGTAGTTGTTGTCCCGGCCCATGGTGGCGCGCACGAAGCGCTCGTAGTGCCCCAGGTCCAGGTCGGTCTCGGCCCCGTCCTCGGTGACGTAGACCTCGCCGTGCTGGAACGGGCTCATGGTGCCCGGGTCGACGTTGATGTAGGGGTCGAGCTTGAGCAGGGTGACCTTCAGGCCCCGGGCCTCGAGCAGCGCCCCGAGCGAGGACGCCGCGATGCCTTTGCCCAGCGAGGACACGACCCCGCCCGTAACGAAAATGAAGCGCGTCATGCGGCGACTCGAAAATTTGGGGATGAGGCGCGACGCCGGCAATGCCGGGGCTCGGCGGCGCAGGGGCCTCGAGCCAAGTCGTCGCGGGACGGGAGGTCAGGTTACCAGAGTGACCCCGTGGACGGAATAGCGCGTGCCCGTGCGCGCCCGGTCACCCGCCCGCGTCGACGCGTCCGCTCCCACCGTAGCCCGTCAGCTCCACGTACCCGCGCCCCTGCACCGGATGGCCCGCGCGGCTGCCCGTCACCTCGACCGCCCCCTCCCAGTACCGCACCGAGAGGTGCAGCTCCTGGTCGGCGAGCAGGGGCCGGACCTCCAGCTCCAGGCCCTCCGAGGGCACCCGCAGGCGCCAGCGCGCGGGGTACCGGGTCCCGTCCCGGGGACTGCGCCATTCGCCGAGCACGTCGAAGGCGACCTCGCCGGCCGACAGCGTGCGCGCCGCCCCGTCGGGGGCCACCAGGGTGCCGCTGCTGTGGGGGTCGAGGGTGCCGTCCGCGCGGCGCAGCCGGTAGACCATCAGGTCGTGACCGTCGTCGAGCTGGAGCGCGAGCCAGTCCCACCCGACCTGACCCGGTCCGAGGGCGCTGGTTCCCCACTCCCGGTCCATCCAGACGAGCCCCGTCACGGGCACCGGCGGTCCGCCCGCCCGGAGCGATCCCTGAGCCTCCATCCGGGTGCAGGAGTAGTAGTAGGAGGCATTGCCGGCCTCGCCGCTCTTCTGGCTGAGGCCGGCTTCGCCCTGGAGGACCGGCGGCTTCGCCGAGCGCAGCGAGAGGTCCACCCCCACGTCCCCTGCGAAGGCGGAGATGGCGAATCCGCTGTCACCGCGCCCCTCGAACACCCAGTCCTCGAGCCAGACCCGGGGTGGGTCCCCGCGTGCGCCGGCCATCCCGAGCGCCTCCCGGGAGAACCGCTCGAAGGCCCGGAATCGCCCCGCTGCCGGGTCCGTCACCGCCAGGTGGCCCATGTAGACCTGGCGCGCCGACCAGGCCGAGGCACGCGCCGGCGGGTCCGCCACGAGTGCGAAGCGGAACAGCGTGAGCTGAAACCCGAAGGGCCGGCCGTCCGGTCCGCGCAGGTTGCCGGTGAAGTACCACCACTCGCTGCGGTACTCCGGGTGCGGTCCGTGGTCGGCGGGAAAGCGGAACGCCCGCGGACCCTCGGCACGGGCGAATCCCGCGGCCTCGCCGGAGAGCACGTCGCGCACATGGAGGGACTCGGGGGAGGGCGGCGGTGCGGAGGCGCTTCGCGGAGCCCGGCCGTAGAGCGTCGCGAGGCCGGCCAGGCCGCCCGCGAGGCCGAGGAGGAGCGCACGACGGGCGCGGATCACAGGCCGCACTCGACTGCGTTGGGCATGGCCGCTCCGGTCGTGAGATCAGTCCGGCAGGGTATACTGCGCGCCTCGCCCCCCGGCGCAGTGTCAGCCCATTATGGCATACCGCGGAGACCCCGGTTTCACCCACGGAGCGCCGTCTCCCCTCGGGGTGCTCGTCGCCAATCTCGGCACCCCCGACGCGCCGACGGCTCCGGCCGTGCGTCGCTACCTCGCGGAGTTCCTCGCGGACCCCAGGGTCGTGGAGCTCCCGCGCTGGAAGTGGCTGCCCATCCTGCACGGGATCATCCTGCGGGTGCGTCCACGCCATGCCGCGGAGGCCTACCGGAAGGTCTGGACCGAGGAGGGGTCGCCGCTCCTCGCCATCTCCCGGCGCCAGACCGCCGCGCTCCAGGCGGCCCTTTCCTCCCGGCTGCCGGGCCCGGTGAGGGTGGTCCTGGGGATGCGCTACGGGGCGCCGTCCATTGCCGGCGCGCTGGAGGAGCTGCGCGCGGCGGGTGTCCGCCGCCTCCTGGTGCTCCCCCTCTACCCCCAGTACTCGGCCACGACCACCGCATCGACCTTCGACGCAGTGGCGGGAACTCTGGCGACGTGGCGCTGGGTCCCGGAGCTGCGATTCCTCACCCAGTACCACGACGACCCGGGCTATGTCCGCGCGCTGGTGGCGAGCGTGCGCGAGGCATGGGCGAGCCAGGGGGAGCCCGACCGGCTGCTCTTCTCGTTCCACGGCCTTCCCCGCCGCTACCTGGAGGCCGGGGACCCCTACCACTGCGCGTGCCAGAAGACCGCGCGCCTCGTCACCGAGGCACTGGGGCTCCCGCGGGAGCGCTGGGCCCTCTCCTTCCAGTCCCGGGTCGGGCGCGAGGAGTGGCTGCGGCCCTACACCGACGAGCTCTTGAAGCAATGGGGCGCCGAGGGCGTCCAGCGGGTGCACGTCGCCTGCCCGGGGTTCTCGGCCGACTGCCTGGAGACCCTCGAGGAGATCGGCCAGCAGAATCGCGGCTTCTTCCTCGAGGCCGGGGGAGGGTCCTTCCACTACGTGCCGGCCCTGAACGACCGGCCCGACCACATCGCCGCGCTCGCGGACCTCGTGACCCGCCAGGCCCAGGGCTGGCCGGAGGCCGACGCGAACCGGAACCCCGCGGACGTCGCAGCGGAACTGGCCGCCAGCCGGGCGCGGGCGCTGGCGATGGGTGCCACGCGTTGACCCGGCCGCGCCGCTTCGCGAACGCCCTCCGGGTGACGGCCGCGGCCGCGCTGCTGGTGGCCGGCGGCGCGCTGGCCGCGCCGCCCGGGCAGGGGTCGCTCTGCCGCCCCCCGAAGGCCGGGGTCCCCGTCCCGGCCGCCCCCCCCGCCCCCGAGTCGGCGACGGGCATCGTTGCCGACCAGGCCGAGCTCCGCCGGACCGGCCCCTCCGACATCCTCGGGCGGGTGGTCCTCAAGCGCGGTGACCAGACCGTGGCCGCAGACACGGTGACCTATTACCGGGAGGCCGACCGGGTCGAGGCCCTGGACGGCGTGCGCTTCTGGAGCGGCGAGATGTACGCCCAGGCCGCCCAGGGCCAGCTGGACCTGACCTCGGAGGACGCCTGGCTCGAGGACGTGCACTATCGGTTCCTCACCACCGTGGGTCACGGCGACGCGCGGTCCGCCTCCATGACCGGCTCCGGTCTCACGGTCATCGACGCGGGCAGCTACACGACCTGCGACCCGGGCTCGGAAGACTGGGTGATCCGGGCCCGCGAGATCACGCTGGACCGCCCCGAGGACCTGGGCGTCGCGCGCGACGCGACGCTCCGCTTCAAGGGCCTGCCGGTCCTCTACACGCCCTACCTCGACTTTCCCCTGAGCGGCCGGCGCAAGAGCGGGCTCCTGCCGCCGCTGGTGGGCAGTTCCGACAAGCGCGGCTTCGAGCTCGTAGTGCCCTACTACTGGAACATCGCCCCGGAGCGCGACGCCACGCTGCGCGTCGGTGAGCTGACGAAGCGCGGACCGCTGCTCGGGGGCGAATACCGTTATCTCATGCCGACCGGCAAGGGCAACCTCCAGTTCGAGGTGATCCCCCACGACCAGAAGGACGGAGGCACCCGGGGCACGGGCCAGCTTCAGCACCGGCAGACCTTCGCGGGCTCCTGGTGGACCACGGTGGACGCCGCCGTCGTGTCCGACGACCGCTACGTGGAGGACCTCGGCACCAGTCTCAAGGAGACCGCGGATCAGTTCCTCGAGCAGCGCGTGGACGTCGGGACGTCCGGGAGCGGGTGGAGCGCCCTCGGGCGTCTCCAGCACTACACCACCGTGGACCCGGACCTCGCGCGCGCGGGCCGGCCCTACGCCCGGCTGCCCCAGCTGCTCCTGAACGTGGGGACCCCGGAGCGCTTCGAGGGCCTCGCCGCCGGCATGCAGACCGAGCTCGTTCGCTTCGCCCAGCCGGACCGCGTGGAGGGAAACCGGGCCGACCTCTACCCCACGCTGAGCTACCCCCTGCGCACCCTCTCCACGTTCCTGGTGCCGAAGGTGGGGGCCCGCTACACGAGCTACCAGCTGAGCGACGACGCCCCCGGCACGGCCGCGGACCCCCGGCCCGCGGGGAGCTCCGACACCCCGGACCGTTTCGTGCCCACGGTGAGCGTCGACGCCGGGGCGTTCTTCGACCGCGAGACCTCCTTCGGGGGGCGCGCGCTGGTGCAGACCCTGGAGCCGCGCGTCTACTACCTCTACGTCCCCTACCGGGACCAGGACGACCTCCCCATCTTCGACACGGCCAACTACACGTTCAGCTTCTACCAGCTCTTCCGGGAGAACCGCTTCAGCGGCGCCGACCGCGTGGGGGACGCCAACCAGATCGCCCTGGCGCTCACCAGCCGGCTGGCCGACGAGGACTCGGGCGCGGAGCTCGCGCGGGTGAGCGTCGGCCAGGTGCAGTACTTCCGCGACCGCAAGGTGCAGCTGCCCTATGTCGAGACCGAGGACGGCCACCGCTCCGACTACGTGGGCGAGCTCGCCACGTTCCTCGGGGCCAGTTGGCAGGTGCGCGGCACTCTGCTGTGGAACCCCCGGGACGAGCGCACCGACCGCTCCTCGGTGGTGGCCCGCTACCGCCCCGCGCCGGGGCAGGTGTTCAACGTGGGCTACCAGTACCTCAGGGAACAGGTGGACCAGACGGACGTGTCGCTGCGCTGGCAGCTCAACCCGCAGTGGAGCGTCGTGGGCCGCTGGAATTACGAGCTCCCCACCACGCAGACCATCGACACCTTCGCGGGCTTCGAGTACGAGAGCTGTTGCTGGGGCATGCGCGCGGTTGCCCGCCGCTTCCTGACCGACGACGACACCTACTCCAACGGCCTGTTCCTGCAGCTCGTCCTGAAGGGTCTGGGCGGTTTCGGGGAGGGCACGACCAGCCTGCTCCGGGAGCACATCCCCGGCTACGAAGATTATTTCTGAGGACACCCCATGAAACGTCCCACCGCCCTGCTGCTCCTCGCCCTTTCGTCCGCGGTGGCGCTCGCCCAGCCCCCCGCCGCGGTCACCGCCCCGGTCGCCACCGCCCCCGGAGGGACTCCGCTGAACCGGGTGGTCGCGGTGATCAACAACGACGTCGTCCTCCAGAGCGAGCTGAGCCAGCGCCTGAAGACCGCGGAGGCCCAGCTGCGCCGCCAGTCGGCGCCCCTGCCACCGCCGAACGTCCTGCGCCGCCAGGTGCTCGAGCGCCTGATCGTCGACCGTCTGCAGCTGCAGGTCGCGGAGAAGAGCGGGATACGGCTCGACGACGAGGGGCTGAACGGGGCGATGCGCAAGATCGCCGAGCAGAACAAGCTGACGTTGGCGCAGTTCAAGCAGACGCTCGAGAAGGACGGGTACGACTTCAATGCCTTCCGGGAGCAGCTTCGCGACGAGCTCACCATCTCGGAGGTCCGCCGCCGGCAGGTCGAGAGCCGGATCCAGGTCACCGAGCGGGAGATCGACAACGTCCTGGTGACAGCCGCCAGCCAGGCCAACGCGGACGACGAGTACCGGGTCGCCCAGATCCGGGTGCCGGTGCGGGAGGGCGCGTCCCCCGGTGACGTGGCCTCCGCGCGCGAGCGGGCCCAGGGGCTGGTCGACGAACTGGGCAAGGGTGCCGACTTCGCCCAGTTGGCCGCGGGTCGGTCGGACGACGGAGGTGCCCTGCAGGGTGGGGAAGCGAGTTGGCGCCGCCTGAGTCAGCTACCTGCCGCCGTCGCCGACGCGGTGGTGCGGATGAAGCCGGGCCAGGTCAGCGAGCCGGTCCGGGACGCGGGCGGTTTCCAGGTCGTCAAGCTGCTCGAGGTGCGCCGGGCGCAGCGTGCCCTGGTGGCACAACCGCGGGTCCGTCACATCCTCGTCCGGGTCGATGCGACCCACCCCGAGGATGCGACCCGGGCCCGCCTGCAACAGCTGCGCACGCGCATCCAGGGCGGGGAGGACTTCGCCGACCTCGCCCGCGCCCACTCGATGGACCCCGGCTCCGCCTCCCGCGGTGGCGACCTCGGGTGGCTGAACCCGGGCGACGTGGTGCCCGAGTTCGAGCAGGTGGTCTCCTCCCTGCGGCCCGGGGAGGTGAGCGAGCCGTTCCGGACCCAGTTCGGGCTGCACATCGCCCAGGTGACGGACCGCCGCCAGCACGACAGCACCGACGAGCTCCGCCGCGCCCGCGCGCGCGAGTTCGTGCGCCAGCGCAAGATCGAGGAGGAGACCCAGGCCTGGATCCGGCGCCTTCGCGACGAGGCCTACGTCGACGTGCGCCCCGAGGAGTGAGCCGCCCGGACCCGCAGCCCGGCGCGCGGCCGCGCGGCATCGGGGCCTTCCCCCTTCGGGCGCCCGGAACGGGCGAGAGCCCGTGACTCAGCGAGCGCGCAAGCGCTTCGGCCAGCACTTCCTGCACGACCCCGCGGTGGTCGCCCGGATCCTCGCCGCCGTGGACCCTCGGCCCGGACAGGCGCTGGTGGAGATCGGGCCCGGCCGCGGGGCCCTCATGCGGCCCCTGCTGCGACGCTGTGAACGGCTGGACGTCGTGGAGATCGACCGGGACCTGGTCCGCGAGCTCGCCGAGAGTCCCGAGGCCCGCGCGGGCGCCCTGGTGGTCCACGCGGGGGACGCCCTGCGCTTCGACTTCGCCCGCCTCTCCCGCGAGCGGGGCCAGCCCCTGCGGGTCGTCGGAAATCTGCCCTACAACATCTCCACCCCGTTGCTCTTCCACCTGCTCGAGGCCGCCCCGGCCATCCGGGACGTGCACGCGATGCTCCAGCGGGAGGTCGTGCAGCGCCTGGCGGCCAACCCGGGCGAGGAGGCCTATGGCCGGCTGGGGGTGATGGTGCAGTTCCGCTGCCGGGTGGAGCATCTCTTCAACGTGGGGCCGGGGGCCTTCTCCCCGGCTCCCAGCGTCGAGTCGGCGGTCGTCAGGCTCGTCCCTCTGCCGGAGCCTCGCGCCCCCGTGCACGACGAGCGCCTGTTCGCGGAGGTCGTGCGCAGGGCCTTCTCGGCCCGGCGCAAGACCCTGCGCAACGCCCTCTCGGGGCTCCTCGGTCCCGAGGGCTTCCTCCTGGCCGGGGTCGACCCGACCGCCCGTGCCGAGCAGCTCACGGTCGAGGAGTTCGCCCGTCTCGCCGATGCCGCCGGCTCGGGCGCGGACGCCTCGGGCGGCGCCTAGCGGACTGGCCGGGCCCGCAGCCCGGGTGTCACCCCGGGCGCCCCCGCATCCCCGCGATCACGGGCCGGGTCTCGGGCCGCACCCCGCGCCAGAGGAAGAACGACTCCGCCGCCTGCTCCACCAGCATGCCCAGGCCGTCCCGGGCGTCCACGGCGCCCTGGGCGAGCGACCAGCGCACGAACGGGGTGGGACCGTCGCCGTACATCATGTCGTAGCCCCAGCCTCCGGGCGCGAACAGCCCGTCCGGCAGCGGGGGCACCTCCCCCTGCAGGCTGGCCGAGGTCGCGTTCACCACGAGCTCGAAACGCCGACCCGCCAGGGCCGTGAAGCCACAGGCAGACACCGGCCCCAGGTCCCGGAAATCCGCGGCGAGGGCCTCGGCGCGCGCGGCGGTGCGATTGGCGATCACGAGCGCGTCCGGGCCTTGCCCGAGCAGCGGGGCCAGGACCCCGCGGGCCGCGCCCCCGGCCCCCAACAGCAGGAGGCGCCGACCCCCGAGCGCGAGGCCGAGGTTGGCGGTGAGGTCGCGCACCAGGCCCGCACCGTCGGTGTTGTCGGCCCAGACCCGGCCGTCGTCCCGGAACCCGAGGGTGTTCGCCGCGCCCGCCCGCTCGGCCCGGGGGCTGCGCTCGGCGGCAAGCGCCCAGGCCTCTTCCTTGAACGGCAGGGTGACGTTGAGCCCCCGCCCCCCCGCGGCGCGGAATTCGGCGACGGCGGCCGGGAAGTGCCCCGGGGCGACCGCGATCGCCCGGTACTCCATGTCCTGCCCGGTCTGCCGCGCGAAGGCGGCGTGGATGCGCGGGGACTTGCTGTGGGCGATGGGGTGCCCCATCACCGCGTAGAGGTCGGTCACACCCCCCCGACCCGTTGCTGGGCGGCGCGGGCCTGGTGCAGGGCCATCAGGCCACCCTTCAGGACATAGGCGTCGAAACCGCGCTCGGTGAGGAGGAACGCCGCGGCCGAGCTGCGCCGACCGGTGTCGCAGTAGACGATGTAGCGCTTCGTCGGGTCCAGCGTTTCCGCCTTCAGGCGCAGCATGTAGATGGGGAGGTTGGCGCTCCCGCGGATGCTGCCGTTCTTGAACTCGCTCTCCAGGCGGACGTCGAGCAGGACGGCCCCGTCGCGCAACATCTCCCGGGCACCGTCGAAGTCGACCTCCTTCTGCATCGGGGCCTTCAGCAGCTCGTTGAAGTCCGCCTTCGACAGGCGCATCAGGACGCCGTCCGTCAGCATCGTGACGGTCGCGTTGCGCCGGCCCTCGGAGAGGAGCGCCTCCTCCCCGAACGCGTCACCGCCGCCGATCTCGGCCAGCGCGATCTCCTGGCCGCTGCTGGCGCTTCGGGTCACGCGGCAGCGCCCGCGGTTGACGATGTAGTAATAGTCACCCTCGTCGCCCTGGCGGACGACGACGTCACCGGCACGGAACGCGACCTCCGACAGGCGCATGAACATCTGCTGGATGTTCGCAGGGGGGATGCGCATGAAGACCTTCGACTGCAGGATGCGGGTCATCCAGTCCCCGGTCTCGCCCTCGCCGGTGTCCCCGGTGCTGATCTCGTTGACCTCGATCCCCGAGAGCTGGTCCCAGGTGACGTAGATGTCCAGGAGGTCGGCGTCGAAACGGGCGATCCGCACGTCGGACCGCGCCCTGGCGGTGTGCTGGCGCGGCTGCAGATTGGCCAGGGGGTAGCGGGCGGCCTCGGTGCCGGCCCGCACCGTCTGCTCCACCCCGCGCTCCCCGAGGAGCTCCACCTCACCCGAGAGCACGTACAGGGTGCGGCGATCGAGCTCGCCGGCGCGGAAGATCGTGCGCCCTGCCGGCACGGTCTCCAGCACCATCTGGCGCACCAGCGCCTGGAAGCTCTCGTGGCTGAGCGAGCCCGGCGGAACGAGGTTCTTCAGCAGCTGACGGTCGACCAGCTCGGACATGCCCCTGCTCAGGTGGTGACGAGGACGGGCGAGAGATGCGACGCCCTTCCCCGGAGTGTATGCGCGCCTCGCACCCGATCATACCTCAACCCGGGAGAAAGCCCCCGGGAACGGCCCTGCGCGCGGGCGGATCCGCTAGGATCCGGGACTGGGCGCGACGGGCGACCCCGCGCGAGGGAGGGCTTTCCGTGAACACCACCGAGCTCATTGCCCTGTCGATGGGCGCCGCCTGGGCGAGCGGCCTGAATCTCTACGCGGCGGTATTCGTCCTGGGGTTCCTCGGGGCCACGGGCAACGTCCAGCTGCCGGCCGAGCTCCAGATGCTCACCCACCCCCTGGTGCTGACGGCCGCGGGCTTCCTGTACGTCGTCGAATTCTTCGCCGACAAGACACCCGGCCTGGACACGGTCTGGGACGCGATCAGCACCTTCGTGCGGGTCCCCGCCGGCGCGGTCCTCGCCGCCGCCGCGGTGGGCGAAGTCGGGCCCGCGGCCCAGTTTGCCGCGGGCCTGGTGGGGGGCGGCCTCAGCGCAGCGACCCACGCCACCAAGGCGGGTACCCGTGTCGTGATCAACACCTCCCCGGAGCCCGTCTCGAACTGGGCGGCCTCGGTGACCGAGGACGCGGCGGTCGTCGGCGGCCTGTGGGCGGCCCTCCACCACCCCTGGCTCTTCCTCGCCCTGCTGGGGGTCTTCATCCTGGTCGTGGCCTGGGCGCTGCCGCGCCTGTGGCGCGCCGTCCGGTCCGTCCCGGGCCGGCTACGCCGTCTGTTCGCGCGGGACGACCGGGTGCGGCCCGGCGCCGGCGGGGAGGAACAGCGCACAGAGGTCGTTCAGGAACCGGAGTCCGGCCTCGGTCGCCCGCAGCCGGCCGGGCTCGGCGGTCATGAGGCCCCGGGTCCGGGCCTCGGCGAGCGCGCCGGTGGCGGTCTCCGGGGGCAGCCCCGTGCGCTCAGCGAATAGGGCCTGCGGAACTCCCTCCGTCAGCCGCAGCACGTTCAGGAAGAACTCCAGCACGAGGTCTTGCGCGGCGAGCTCCCGGACCTCGGCCCAGCGCCCCCCGGGACCGGCGCTCAGGTAGTCACCCGGGCGGGCGTGCCGCGCCCGCCGCAGGACCCGGCCGCCGGCGCCCCGCGTGAGCTTTCCATGGGCGCCGGGGCCAAGCGCCAGGTAGTCGCCGAAGGTCCAGTAATTGAGGTTGTGCCGGCACTGCCGGCCGGGGCGCGCGAACGCGGAGACCTCGTAACGCGCGAGCCCCCCCTCGGCGAGGCGCGCCCGGCAGGCCGATTCCATCTCCGCCACCACCTCCTCGTCCGGCAAGGGGGGCGGGTGCCGGTGGAACGCCGTCCCCGCCTCGACGGTCAACTGGTAGTGGGAGAGGTGCTCGGGCTCCAGCGCCAGTGCGGCCTGCACGTCCGCGAGGGCCCCCGCGACCGTCTGTCCCGGGAGTCCGTACATCAGGTCGAGACCCACGTTCTCGAAGCCCGCCGACCGGGCCGCCTCGACCGCAGCCGCCGCCTCGCGCGCCGAGTGGATCCGCCCGATGCGCCGGAGCAGCCGTTCGTCGAAGCTCTGCGCCCCGAGCGAGAGCCGGTCGACACCCGCCGCGCGGAGCTCCCGCAGCCGTCCGGCGTCGACCGTCCCGGGGTTCGCCTCGAGGGTCACCTCCGCGCCGGGCGCGAGCCCCGGATCGCGGCCTGCAGCCTCCAGGACCCGGGCCACCGTCGCCGGGGCCAGGAGGCTCGGTGTCCCGCCCCCGAAGAAGACGCTCACCAGCGCCCGGCCGGAGGCCTCCCCGGCCTCCTCGGCGAGGTCCTCGAGCAGTGCCTGCAGGTACCGCGCCTCGGGCAGCCCCTGCGGACCGAGCGGGTGGGAGTTGAAGTCACAGTACGGGCACTTGCGCACGCACCAGGGCACGTGCACGTAGAGCGAGAGCGGAGGCGCGGACATCACCCGAGACGCGCGCGAAGGGCCTCCATCAGCGCCCTCAGGGCCTGGCCCCGGTGGCTCAGGGCGTTCTTCGCCTCGGCAGGAAGCTCGGCCGCGGTGCACCCTTGGGTCGGGACGTAGAACACCGGGTCGTAGCCGAAACCGCTCGTGCCCCTCGGCGCAGTGGTGATCCGGCCCTCCCACGTGCCCTGGCAGACGATCGGTGTCGGGTCCTCGGCGCGGCGCAGGAGCACGATGGCGCACTGGAAGCGGGCGGTGCGCCCGGCCTCGGGCACGTCCGCCAGGGCCTCCAGGAGCTTCGCCACGTTGGCCGCGTCGCCCGCCCCCGGACCGGCGTAGCGCGCCGAGCGGACCCCGGGCGCGCCGTTCAGGGCGTCGACCTCGAGCCCCGAGTCGTCGGCGATGGCAGGCAGGCCGGTGTGCAGGGAGGCGTTGCGGGCCTTCAGGATGGCGTTCTCGACGAAGGTGAGGCCGGTCTCCTCGGCCTCCGCAACGGCGAAGACCGACTGGGGGATGACCTGGGCGTGGAAGCCCGCCAGGAGGGCGTTGAGCTCCCTCACCTTGCCGGCGTTGCCGCTCGCCAGTACCCACCGCGCCTCGGGGGCGACGGTGCTCACCGGGCCTCCTCCAGCGCGGCCCGCTGCAGGGCCATGATGGACTGCGTGCCCCCGCGGGCGAGCGCGAGCAGGGCCATGAGCTCGTCCATGCGGAAGGCGTGGCCTTCGGCGGTGCCCTGGATCTCCACGAAGGCCCCGGCGTCGTTCATCACCACGTTCATGTCGGTCTCGGCGCCCGAGTCCTCGGCATAGTCCAGGTCCAGGATGGGCTCGCCGGCGAAGATCCCGACCGAGATCGCCGCCACCTGGCCGTGGATGGGGCTCTGGGGGATCCGTCCCCGCTTCAGCAGGCCGCTCACCGCGTCCACCAGGGCGACGTAGCCGCCACAGACCGATGCCGTGCGGGTGCCGCCGTCGGCCTGGATCACGTCGCAGTCGAGGATGACCCGCCGCTCGCCGAGCGCCTGCAGGTCCACCACCGCGCGCAGGCTGCGGCCGATGAGGCGCTGGATCTCCAGGGTCCTCCCGCCCTGGCGGCCGGTGGCCGCCTCCCGGCTGGTGCGCTCCCCGGTGGCCCGGGGCAGCATGCCGTACTCCGCCGTCACCCAGCCCCGGCCGCTGCCCTTCAGCCACCGGGGCACGGACTCCTCCACCGTGGCGGTGCAGATGACGCGGGTCTCCCCGAACTCCACCAGCACCGACCCCTCGGCGTGGCGCGTGTACCGCCGCTGGAACCGGATCGGGCGAAGCTCGTCGGGGGCGCGGCCGCTCGGGCGCATGGGGGGTCCTGTCGTGTGGAGTGGGGAGGCCGCGCAGTATAGCGGCTCGCCGGGGTGGCCGCGGCCCGCCGGCGCCCACGCCGGCCGTTTACGGCCTTGCGGCCACCTTGCTACCCTGCGTCCGGGCCACCGGGGCCCTTGCCAGCGCCACGACCATGTTACGCAGCATGACCGCCTTCGCCCGCCGCGAGGCCCACACCCCCTGGGGCACCGCCGCCTGGGAGCTCCGCTCGGTCAATCACCGCTACCTGGACGTCAGCGTACGCTTGCCCGAGGACTGGCGCGCCCTGGAGCCCGAGGTGCGCGCCCGCGTCGGCGAACGCATCCGCCGGGGCAAGGTGGAGTGCGCCCTGCGCTACCAGGCGGCCGTCGGAAACGTCGCGGGCATGCGCCTGAACCGCCCGCTGGCCGAGCAGCTCGCGCGTCTCAGCCGGGAGGTCGACCAGATCCTCTACAACCCGGCGCCCGTCCACGCCCTGGACGTCCTGCGCTGGCCCGGGGTCCTGGAGACGGACCTGCCGGACGCCGATGCCGTGACCCGCAATCTCCTGACACTGCTCGAGGACACCGTGGGCGACCTCATCGCGACCCGGGAACGGGAGGGCGCGAAGGTCCGCGACGCGCTGCAGGCACGGCTCACCGAGATGGAGCCGCGGGTCCGGGCCGCCGCGGAGCGCATGCCAGCCGTCGTCGCCGCCACCCGAGAGCGCCTGCGGGGGCGGTTGGCCGAGCTGCGGGCCGAGGTCGACGGGCAGCGCCTGGAGCAGGAGATCGTGCTCTTCGCGCAGCGGGTCGACGTCGCCGAGGAGCTGGACCGGCTCTCGATGCACATCGCCGAGGTCCGGCGCGTCCTGGCCGAGGGCGGCCCCGTGGGACGCCGGCTGGACTTCCTGATGCAGGAGCTCAACCGCGAGGCGAACACGCTCGGCTCCAAGTCCGCCGACACCGAGACGACCCGGGCCGCGGTCGACCTGAAGGTCCTGATCGAGCAGATGCGCGAGCAGGTCCAGAACGTCGAGTAGCCGCCGATGCCCACGGGGAGCCTCTACGTCGTCGCCGCACCGTCCGGCACGGGCAAGACCACCCTGGTCCAGGCCCTCATCAAGGAGACCCCGGGCGTCGTCGCCTCGGTCTCCTGCACCACCCGCCCCCCCCGGCCGAGCGAGCGCGACGGGGTCGACTACCGGTTCGTGGACCCCGCCACCTTCGAGGCCATGGCCGCCGCGGGGGAGCTCCTGGAGCACGCCGAGATCTTCGGGCACCGCTATGGCACCCCGCGCGGCCCGACCGAGGCACGGCTCGCCGAGGGCTTCGACGTGGTGCTGGTCATCGACTGGCAGGGCTTTCGTCAGGTGCGCCGGGCCATGCCCGACTGCGTCGGCGTGTTCCTGCTGCCGCCCTCCCGGGCGACCCTCGAGCACCGGCTGCGCGGCCGGGGTCAGGACCCCGATCCGGTCATCCGCCGCCGGCTGGCGGAGGCCCGCGCCGAGGTCGGCCACTGGCGGGAGTTCGACTACGTCCTGGTCAACCGCAAGCTCGGCACCGCGCTCGACGAGCTGCAGTCCATCCTGGTCGCCCGCCGGCTGCGGCGGGAGGTCCAGGGACAGCGCGAGTCGGCACTGATCGCCGAGCTTCTGGAAGCCCCGGGCCGTTCCCGCTAGACTGCGGGGAACCCGGCCGACCTCCCCTGGAGTCTCGAAAACGATGGCACGGATCACGGTTCAGGACTGCCTCGCCCACGTACCCAACCGCTTCCAGCTCGTGCTGGTCGCCACCAAGCGGGCACGGCAGATTGCGCTCGGGGCCCGGCCCCTGGTGGACGAGGAAAACGACAAGCCCAGCGTGATTGCCCTGCGGGAGATCGCGGCGGGCGTGGTGGGACCCGAGGTCCTGAGCGAGGTGAGCGCCGCCGAGCACGCGGCCGAGTCCCTCGTGGCCGACGAGGAGCTGCCGGAGAGCGCAGCGCCCTAGCACGTGACGAGCGCGCTGCCCCCGCTCTGCCCCGGGGGCACCGCTCAGGCGGAGGAGCGCCGCCCACCGCAGACGTACCCCATGTCGCACACCGTGGCCGCACCACCGTCGCAGCCCTACCTGATCAGCGACCTGTGCGACGACCTCGAGGCGTACCTCGAGCCCGAGCAGGTGCGCGAGGCCTACCGCGCCTACCTCCTGTCCGCAGAGGCCCACGAAGGCCAGCATCGGGCCTCCGGCGAGCCCTACGTCTACCACCCCGTCGAGGTCGCCCGCATCCTGGCGGAGATGCGTCTCGACGCCCAGAGCGTCGTCGCCGCGCTGCTCCACGACGTCATCGAGGACACCGTCCTCACCAAGGCCGACGTCGCGCGGGAGTTCGGTCCCGAGGTCGCCGAGCTGGTCGACGGGGTCACGAAGCTCACGCAGATCAACCTCGGGAACCGCGCCGAGGCCCAGGCCGAGAACTACCGCAAGATGCTCCTGGCGATGACCCAGGACATCCGCGTCATCCTCGTGAAGCTCGCGGACCGCCTGCACAACATGCGCACCCTGGGCGCCCTGCGACCTGAGAAGCGCCGGGCAATCGCCCGCGAGACCCTCGACATCTACGCCCCCATCGCGAGCCGGCTCGGCCTCAATCACCTGCGCCACCAGCTCGAGGACCTCGGATTCGCCGCGCTGCACCCCACGCGCTACCGCGTCCTCGCCCAGGAGGTGAAGAAGGCCCGCGGGCACCGCAAGGAGGTGGTGCAGAAGATCGAGATGGCGATCAAGCGCCGCCTGCGCCAGGAGGGCCTCCCCGGGGAGGTGATCGGGCGCGAAAAGCACCTCTACAGCCTGTACCGGAAGATGCGGGCCAAGGGGTCGCGGCTCTCCGAGGTACTCGACGTCTACGCCTTCCGGATCGTCACGGACAGCGTCGACAGCTGCTACCGGGTCCTCGGGGCCGTCCACAACCTCTACAAGCCCGTGCCGGGACGCTTCAAGGACTACATCGCCATCCCCAAGGCGAACGGCTACCAGTCGCTGCACACGGTGCTGTTCGGGCCGTTCGGCATCCCCATCGAGGTGCAGGTCCGCACCCGGGAGATGCACGAGGTGGCCGAGTCGGGGATCGCCGCGCACTGGCTCTACAAGGGCGGCGATGGCGACGGGGGGGCGGCGAGCGCGCACAAGCGGGCGCGCGAGTGGCTGCGCGACCTGCTGGAGCTGCAGCGCGACGCGGGCAACTCGGTCGAGTTCATCGAGAACGTCAAGGTCGACCTCTTCCCGGACGAGGTCTACGTCTTCACCCCGAAGGGCGAGATCAAGCGCCTGCCGCGGGGGGCGACGCCGGTGGACTTCGCCTACACGGTCCACACGGACGTGGGCAACACCTGCGTCGCGGCCAAGGTCGACCGCCGCTACTCGCCCCTCAGCACCCCCCTCGCGAACGGCCAGACGGTGGAGGTGGTGACGGCCCCGTGGGGGCGCCCGAACCCGAACTGGCTGAACTTCGTGGTCACGGGGAAGGCCCGCTCGACCATCCGCAGCGCCCTGAAGGGTCTGCAGCGCGGCGAGGCGGTCGAGCTGGGGCGCCGCCTGTTGAAGAACGCCCTGGCCGAAGAGTCCCTCTCCCCCCAGGACATCCCGGCGCCGTGCCTGCAGAGCGCGCTGCGCAACATGGGGCTCGCGACCGAGGAGGACCTGCTCGCCGACATCGGGCTCGGCAACCGCATCGCCCAGCTCGTGGCACGGCGCTTCGCCTTCTGTGGCGAAGAGGACCGGATGCCCACCGAGCCCGACCCGCAGCACGGGGGCCGCCCCCTGGCCATCAAGGGCACCGAGGGCATGGTGGTCAATTTCGCCCGCTGCTGCCGGCCGATCCCGGGGGACCCGATCCAGGGCTTCGTCACGGCGGGCCGGGGCATCGTCATCCACACCCAGTGGTGCAAGAACGTCGCCGAGCGCCCGACCCGCATGGACAAGATCATCGACCTGGCGTGGGCGCCGGCGGTGCGGGGCGACTTCCCGGTGGACATCCGCGTCGAGGTCGCCGATCAGCGCGGGGTGCTCGCCACGATCGCCGCGGCGATCGCCGACGAGGGCGCCAACATCGAGAACGTGGACATCGCGGACCACGACGGGCTCTACACCGCGATCACCTTCACCATCGACGTCACTCACCGCGCGCACCTCGCCCGCATCCTGCGGCGGGTGCGGGGCATCCGCCAGGTGACCCGCATCTTCCGCGTCCGGGGGTAGGGGCGCCCCTGCCCCCCAATGCGCGCGGGACACCCGGACCACCCGGACCACCCGCCCCCCCAGGAGGAGCTCCCGTGTCCATCACCCACGTCCACACCGAGGCGGCCCCCGCGGCCATCGGCACGTACTCCCAGGCCGTCCGCGCCGGCGACACCGTCTACCTCTCCGGCCAGATCCCGCTGGACCCGGCGACCATGCGCCTGGTGCCGGGCGACGCGCGCGAACAGGCCCGGCGGGTCTTCCTCAACCTGAGCGCCGTCGCGGGGGCGGCGGGCAGCAGCCTCGCCGACACGGTCCGCCTCACCGTCTACCTGACCGACATGGACCACTTCGGCGCCGTCAACGAGGTCATGGCCGAGTACTTCCGCCCGCCCTACCCCGCCCGCGCCGTGGTGGGCGTCGCCGCCCTGCCCCGCGGCGCGCTCCTGGAGGTCGACGCGGTGCTCGTCCTCGGCCGCTAGCCGCGTGGCACCCCACCCGGGCGCCGGGCCAGCCGCCGGCTCCGCCGGGGACCTCGCCGGAGCCCCGGTCACGACCCTGCGCGGGGTCGGCCCGCGCGTCGCCGAGCGCCTCGCCCGTCTGGGTGTGCGCTCGGTGCAGGACCTCCTCCTGCACCTGCCCCTGCGCTACGAGGATCGCACCCGGGTCACGCCCATCGGGGCCCTGGCCCCGGGAGAGACCGCCGTCGTGGAGGGCGAGGTGGAGCTGGCCTCGGCCCGTCCGGGGCGCCGCGCCGCGCTCGTCTGCCTGCTCGGCGACGGCACCGGCCGGCTGACCCTGCGGTTCTTTCACTTCGGCTCCGGCCTCCAGGCTCAGCTCGCCCGCGGGACCCGCCTGCGAGCGTACGGCGAGGTCCGGCCCGGTCCTGCGGGGCTCGAGATGGTGCACCCCGAGCACCGGGTGCTCCCGGGCGCCGAGCCCGTCCCCCTCGATACCGCGCTGACCCCCGTCTATCCCAGCACCGAGGGGCTGACCCAGTCCCTGCTGCGACGGCTTGCCGCCGCCGCGCTCGCGGCGCTCGAGGCAGCGCCGGGCCTCGAGCTGCTGCCGGGGGACCTCCTGCGGCGCACCGGTCTGCCCCCGATGGCCCAGGCCCTTCGCCTCCTCCACCGGCCCGAGCCCCAGGCCCCGCTCGACGCCCTCCTCTCCGGACAGCACCCGGCCCGGCAGCGGCTCGCCTTCGAGGAGCTGCTCGCCTATCTGCTGAGCCTGCGGGCGCTGCGGGCCCGCTCCGACCGGCTGCCGGCCCCGGCGCTGCGTCCGGGCGGGGGGCTGGCCCGCCGCCTGCGGGACGAGCTGCCGTTTCGTCTCACCGCCGCCCAGGAGCGGGTGGTGGCCGAGGTGGAGCGCGACCTCGCCAGGAGCCGCCCCATGCAGCGGATGCTCCAGGGCGACGTGGGCTCGGGGAAGACCGTGGTCGCGGCACTCGCCGCCGCGCTGGCGGTAGAGGCCGGCTTCCAGGTGGCGGTCATGGCACCCACCGAGCTGCTCGCCGAGCAGCACCTGCGCACCCTGCGCAGATGGTTCGTCCCGCTGGGGGTGGAGGTCGCCTGGCTGTCCGGCCGGCAGGCGGGGAAGGAGCGGGAGGAATGCCTGCGCCGGCTGGCCGCCCACGAGGCCCGAGTGGTCGTGGGCACCCACGCCCTCTTCCAGGGCGGTGTCCGCTTCGCCGCGCTCGGGCTGGTGGTGGTCGACGAGCAGCACCGTTTCGGCGTCCACCAACGCCTGGCGCTCTGGGAGAAGGGCCTGCGCCTGGGGCGCTACCCCCACCAGCTGATCATGACCGCCACCCCCATCCCCCGGACTCTCGCCATGACCGCCTACGCGGACCTGGACCTCTCGGTGCTGGACGAGTTGCCCCCCGGCCGTCAGCCGATCGAGACCGTGGCGATGCCCGAGGCGCGCCGCGGCGAGGTGGTGGCCCGCATCCGGCAGGCCTGCGCCGCAGGGCGCCAGGCCTACTGGGTCTGCACGCTCATCGAGGAATCCGAGGTGCTGGAGGCCGAGGCGGCGGAGGCGACCGCCGCCCGCCTGCGGGCGAGCCTGCCGGGGATCGCCGTCGGCCTGGTCCACGGGCGCATGCGGCCGGGGGATCGGGACGCCGTCATGGCGGCCTTCCAGGCGGGCGACGTCCGGCTGCTGGTGGCCACCACCGTCGTCGAGGTCGGGGTGGACGTGCCCCGGGCGAGCCTGATGGTGATCGAGAACGCCGAGCGCCTGGGACTCGCCCAGTTGCACCAGCTCCGCGGGCGCGTCGGCCGTGGCAGCGAAAGGAGCACCTGTGTGCTGCTCTATCGGGGACCCCTCTCCGAGACCGCCCGCCGGCGCCTGTCGGTCATCCGCCGGCACACGGACGGCTTCGCCATCGCCGAGGAGGACCTGCGCCTGCGCGGACCCGGTGAGGTGCTCGGCACCCGACAGACGGGCCTGCTCCAGTTCCGGGTCGCCGACCCCTTGCGCGACCGGGGACTGCTCGAGCAGGTCAGCGCCGCCGCCCACGACCTCGCCCGTGACCCGGAGCGCGTCGCCGCCCTCCTGCGTCGGTGGGGCGGCGATCGGGTAGACTATGGCCACGTCTGACGCGGGCCCCACCCCTGCCGCGCGCGGTGGGCCTTGCGCCTCACACACTGCAGCCTGGAGCCTGCCTCGCCGACGCCCCTCAGCCGAGGCCGACCACCCGATGCGAGCACGAGCCCCGCGATGGCAGTCGCGGCGGCAGGCCGTGGGCTCCCCCTTTCCCCCCGGCCTGCCGGACTGGCTGTTCGAGGAGGGATCGCTCACCCGTCGCCTGGTGGCCCGCTGCGGCCAGCGGTTCTCCCTGCGGCTCGTCAGCTCCTCCCGCGGCCCGGCACTGCCGGACGAGCGGCGGGCCCTGGCACTGCCGCTGGGGTGCGCGGCGCTCGTGCGCCAGGTCTACCTGCTCTGCGGGGACCGGCCGCTGGTCTTCGCGCGCAGCGTGATGCCCCCCGGGAGCCTGCGCGGCCCCAACGGGCGCCTGGCCCGGCTCGGGTCGCGACCCCTCGCGGTGCTGCTCTTCGGCCCTGTCCCCGCCGCCCGCGGCGCGATCGAGGTCGCCCCCGTCGGCCCCGGGCAGGCGTTGTTCGAGGCCGCGGGCAGGGGGCTCGAATGCGCGCCGGCGGCCCCTCTCTGGGCCCGCAGGTCGATCTTCTACCCCCGCGGCAAGCCGGTGCTGGTCACCGAGGTGTTCCTGCCCGGGGTTGCCGAGCTACCCTGACGCCGACCGACGACAAGGAACCCTCGTGCCGCATCTGACCGAGCGCCTCGCCGACTATCTCCGCCTGATGCGGCTGCATCGCCCCATCGGCGCCTTCCTGCTGCTCTGGCCCACGCTCTGGGGGATCTGGATCGCCAGCGAGGGCCGCCCCGACCCCCTGATCCTGCTGGTCTTCGTCGCCGGCGTGTTCCTCATGCGCTCCGCCGGCTGCGTCATCAACGACTACGCCGACCGGGACTTCGACCCCTTCGTCCAGCGCACCCGCGACCGCCCCCTCGCCACGGGGCGCGTCACCCCGTCCGAGGCGCTGGTGTTGTTCTTCGCCCTGTGCCTGGTGTCCTTCGGGCTGGTCCTGCTGATGAACCGGTTGACGGTGCTGCTCTCGGTGGCGGCCGTCGCCCTGGCGGTGACCTACCCCTTCATGAAGCGCTATCACCACCTGCCCCAGGTGCACCTCGGCGTCGCCTTCGGCTGGGGCGTGCCCATGGCGTTCACCGCCGAGACCGGCGGCTGGCCACCGGCCGTGGCCTGGGTCCTGCTCGCCGCGGTGGTGCTCTGGGCGGTGGCCTACGACACCCTCTACGCGATGGTCGACCGGGAGTACGACCTGCGCATCGGGGTGAAGTCCACGGCGATCCTCTTCGGCTCCGCCGACCTCGCGGTCGTCGCCGGGGTGCACGTGGCCGTGCTCCTGCTCCTCGTCGCCGTGGGCCGGCTCGCCGCACTGCGCTGGCCCTATTACGCCAGCCTGGTGGTGGCGGCCGGACTCGCGGTCTACCAGCTGTGGCTCGCCCGCGACCGGGACCCGGCCCGCTGCTTCCGGGCCTTCCTCCACAACAACTGGCTCGGCGCGGCCGTCTTCGCCGGCATCGTCGCCAGCTACGCCCTGGAGGGCTGACCACCGGGGCGAGCCGCGCCTCGGCGCCGGGCCCGGCAGCCCCGGGGGCCGTCGCGTCCCTCAGGCCGCCGGCGCCCGGCCTGCGCCCTGCGGGTCACACCCCCCGCACCTCGAGCCCGAGGCTCGGGGCGACGCTCTCCAGGGCCCGGCGGTCGGCGACGACCGCGGTGCTGGCCCGGGCCGGGTCGAGCCAGGCCGCGCCCACGCGCCGCAGGTTGTCCAGGGTCACCGAGAGGACCCGCGAGCGGAAGCGCCGGCGCTGCTCCGGCGAGCGGCCGTGCAGCTCGCCGAAGTAGGCCTTCACCGCCTCGCCGGCGGGGGACTCGGGGCGGTCGATGGCCCCCACGACCCCGAGGATGGCCTCCTCCACCTGGCGTGCCTCGTGGGCGCCGCCCGCGAGCCAATCGAGCGCGGCGTCGAAGTCCTCCAGGGTCTCCGCCAGGCGCGGGTCACGGTAGGAGAAGAAGCGGAAGGTCCCCGTGTCCGAGTCCCAGCCGGCCCCCGCCCCGTAGGCCCCGCCTTCCTCGCGAACCTTGCGGTGCAGGAAGCCGTTGGTGAGGAAATGGCCCAGGACGGCGAGCACCGGGGCATCGGGATGGTCGGCAGGCACGGTGGGATAAGCCCGGGCGCAGAAACTGACCTGGCTCGGGACCGCCCACCCCTCGCGCACCGGGGACGGCACGGACTCCAGGGCGAACCCGGCGGCCCCGGCGGGCCGCGGGAGGTCACCCCAGCGCCTCTCCAGGGCCTCGCGCACCGCGTCCTGGCGGGAGGCCTCGGAGACGACCAGCAGGCGGAACGGGACCTCGATCAGCCGGTCCCGCAGCCGCGCGAGACTCTCGCCGAGCTCGACGAGAGCCTCCTCGCCGTCGACCGCGTCGTCCAGGGCCTTGAGACGCTGCAGACCCAGCAGGCCGTCCCAGCGGTGAGCCAACCGCCCCACGGGACTCGCCCCCGCCGCGGCCGCGGAGATCGCGAGCACGTGGCCGTGGCCGACCACCGCCTGCTCGCGCTCCGCCCGCGACTGGGCCACGAGCTCCCTCAGCCATTCCCGCTCGTCGAACCGGGCCCGCTGGAAGGTCTCCCGCAGGACCTCCGCCAGACCGTCCGCGTTGCGGGCGAGCGCCTTCCCGGACAGGACGAAGAGCCCCCGCGCCCGGTCGGTCGCCGAGACGCTGGCGCGCACCGAGGCGTCGGCGGAGATGCCCCCGGTCACGGCGGCCTGCCAGGCCTGCGTGGCCCGGTAGTCGCGCCCGCCGCAGCCGACCTCGGTCATCCAGTCGCAGAGGAGGGGAAGCCGGTCGGTGTCCTCGGGTGAGAGGTCCGGAAGGTCCGCCACCGCCTGCACGTACACGAGGCCATTCGTCCCCCGGACGTACCAGTGGGCCGGGAGCCCCGCGACGGGGACCTCCTGGCCCGTGGGGATCGGCAGGTCGGCCGGGACGTCCGCGAGGCCCACCCGGGGCAGCAGGTCGGGGTCGTCCTGGGCCCGCTGGCGCTCCAGGAGCGCGGCGGCCCGCTCCACCAGCCGGCGCGTCCCGGCCTCGTCGAGGGCTGCCCGCATCGCCGCCAGCCGCTCCGCCTCCTGCCGCTCGCGACGCGCCGACAACTCCGGGTCCGGGCGCATGACGACCCGCACCCGATGGGGGTTCTCGAGGAGCCGGGTCCGCACCAGATCGCGGACGAAGGCCGGGTCGCGGGCGGCGGCGCGCAGCTCCTCGAGCGCGGGGTCGATGTGGAGCAGGTCGGCCGGGTCCCCCCCGTGCAGGGTGGGTCCGAGCACGTTCACCATCAACCGCAGGCCGTACGGCACGTGCCCCCCCCGGATCTCCCGCTGGGAGAGCTCGAGCTGGTGGAGAACCGACTCCACGTGCTCGGCCGGCACCCCCTGGTCGGCGACCTGGCGAAGCACCCCCAGCACCAGCTCCTCCACCGCATCGGCGTGCTCCGGGCTCGACCCCTCGAGGCCGCAGGCGAAGCTCGCCTCGCGCGTCGAGTCGTCCAGGCCGCAGATCTCGGAGGGCGAGCGCCCGAGGTCCGTCGTCTCGAGCGCGTGGCGCAGGGGCGAGGCGCTGTTGTCGAGGAGCACACCGCTCAGCAGGTGGGCGTGGAGGATCGAGCGCACGTCGGTCACCCGGTCCAGGAGCCAGCCGAGCACGATGTGGGTACGGTCCCGGGTGGGCTCCGAGGGGTCGACGGCGTACACCGTCTCCACGCTGAGCGGTGACTGCAGGCGGCGCTCGTCGGGTACCGAGAAGCGCACCGGTCGGGCCGCGAAGCCCGAGAGCGCGAGGGCCTCGAAGCGGCGCTGGTGGGCGAGGGCCGGCATGTCCCCGTAGGTCATGAAGACCGCGTTCGAGGGGTGATAGTGCGTCGCGTGGAAGGCGCGCAGCCCCTCCCAGGTCAGGTCGGGGATCCGCTCCGGGTCCCCTCCGCTGTTCCAGTGGTAGGTGGTGGTCGGGAACAGGCGCTCCTGCAGGGCGTGCCAGAGCTGCGTGGTCGGCGCACTCATGGCCCCCTTCATCTCGTTGTAGACCACGCCCTTCAGCAGCAGTGGGCTCGAAGGGTCCTGGGGGACCGCGAGCTCGACCCGGTGACCCTCCTGGGCGAAGTCGAGCTCGGCCAGTCGGGGGAAGAAGGCCGCGTCCAGGTAGACCTGGAGGAGGTTGTCGAAGTCCTTCGCGTTCTGGGTCGCGAAGGGGTACGCGGTCCAGTCGGCACCGGTGAAGGCGTTCATGAACGTGTTCAGCGAGCGCCGGGTCATCATGAAGAAGGGGTCGCGGACCGGGAAGCGCCGGCTGCCGCAGAGCGCGGTGTGCTCCAGGATGTGCGCGACCCCGGTGGAGTCCTGGGGCACCGTGAGGAACGCCACCAGGAAGGCGTTGTTGGTGTCCGCGGCGGCCAGGTGCACGTGCCGGGCCCGCGTGGGGCCGTGCCGGTACTCCTCCACCGTCAGGTTGAGCGAGTCGACCCGGGTGCTGCGCAGATGCTGGAAGAAGGTGTCGGTCATGGGTGCGTTTCCCGTGGTCTGGCCTCTGATGGAATCCGGCGGGGGCCGCCGCGCCTTCCGCCGGCCCCGGAACACCGGCCTCTCAACCCGGCTGCAAAAAGTCCGCTAAGCACCCGAGAAGTCATGCACTCGGGCCACCTCGCCCCGGCCCCGTATAATCGGGGCGGCGGGGTCTGGCCGACTTCCCGGAGAGCCGAAGCGAAAAGCAGAGCCGAAGCGAAAGCATGGAGATACCCGGCTACAAGATCCAGCGCGAGATTGGCAAGGGCGGGATGGCGACCGTCTATCTCGCCATCCAGGAGTCTCTCGGCCGGCCGGTGGTGCTCAAGGTCATGGGCACCAACCTCGAGACGACCCCCGAGTTCAGCAAGCGCTTCCTGAACGAAGGCCACGTCCTCGCCTCGCTCTCGCACCCCAACATCATCACCATCTTCGACATCGGGATCGCGGAGGACTTCCTCTACATCTCGATGGAATACCTCGGCGGCGGGTCGCTCGCCCTGCGCATCGCCCAGGGGATGACCCCGGAGGGCGCCCTCGACATCGTGCGCCAGATCGGCACCGCGCTGGCCTTTGCCCACGCCCGGGGCGTCGTACACCGGGACGTGAAGCCGGCCAACATCCTCTACCGCGACGACGGGACACCCGTCCTCACCGACTTCGGGATCGCGAAGCAGGCGGGGGACTCCGAGCTCACCTCCACCGGCACCATCCTGGGCAGCCCCTACTACATGAGCCCCGAGCAGGCCGAGGGCCGGGTGGAGCTCGACGGGCGGTCCGACATCTACAGCCTGGGCATCATCTTCTACGAGATGCTGACCGGCCGGCGCCCCTACGAGGGTGATTCGGCCATCACCATCGTCCTGCAGCACCTGCAGGCGTCGGTGCCCCGTCTCCCCCGGGGACTCGAGCGCTATCAGCCGCTGCTCGAACGAATGCTCGCCAAGCGGCGCGACCAGCGTCTGCGCGACGCCGCCACCCTGGTGAGCCAGGTGAAGGCCCTGCAGGTCAGCTTCGAGGGCACCCGGCTCCTGCAGCGCCCGGGCGTCGGGCCGGTCTCCGCCGAGGCCGCCCAGGCGTACCGCGGGGGTCACGTCACCCAGAGGATGGCGGCCCCCCAGGGCAACCGGCTGCGGGTCTGGAGCATCCTCGGCGCTCTCGCACTGCTCCTGACCGGGGCCCTGGCCGGGTATTTCGCGCACCAGATCAACCAGTACGCCACCGTCTCGATCACCCCCTCCCACGGGCCACCGCGAGCCGGGACCCGCGTCCCGGGGCCGGGTGCCACGGCCACCGCCGGGGCCAGGGGAGAGGGCGGCGAGCCCGACGCCATGCAGCGCCAGGTCGTCACGGCGCTCAAGTGGCTCGGACGCAAGAGCCTCGAGGAATCGAAGCTCACCACGCCGCCCGAGGACAACGCCCACTACTACTTCTCGCGGCTGCTCGAGCTCGACCCGGGCAATCCCCAGGCGGTCGAGGGGATCGCCGACATCGGCCGGCGCTACGCCCAGATGGCCGAGACCCAGATCCGGCGAGGGAATTACTCCGCGGCGGAGACCTACCTCAGCGAGGGCCTGCGCGTGGACCCGCGCAACAAACAGCTGCAGGTGCTGCGCTCCGGGGTGCAGATCCGCGAGCGCTCGTTCCTCGACGGGCTGCTGGGGTTGTTCCGCGGGGAGGGCTGATGCCCACCCCGCCCTGCGCGGGTGGCGGCTCTATCGGGTGGTCGTTGGCACGGCGGGCACGGGCGGTGACGGAGCCCCGGTGGCCGCGGAAGAACCGCGCTGCATCTGGTCGAAATACTGATTGACGACACTCTTGAAGTACTCGGCGACCGACGCCTTGAATTGATTCTCGATGCCCACGTCCGCCGCCGCGTCGGCTGCGGCCTCGCCGCCCGCGGCACCCGACTCCGGGGTCTGGCTCGCCGCCTCCTTGAGGGCGCTCTGTTCCTCCCGGCGGACCTGCTCCTGCAGCAGGGCCTTCTCCCGCAGCGCGGCCGACTCCTCCTCGCTCGTCTGGCGGCCGGTGTCGTCCACGACCTTGCCGCCCTCGAAGACGACAACCCGGGGACCCCGCGCGCCGGAGCGGTACCACGCGGGCGGCGAGCCGGAGAGGTAGACGTTGCCGCTGTCGGGGTCGACCCACTGGTAGATGCGGGCCGCGGCTGGCGTTGCGGCCAGGGCCAGAGCGACGACGATGAGGGGTAGCCCGCGCATGGGTCGTGTCACTTTGTCGGCCGAGCGGCCGTTGATTTTAGCCTGGCCGCCCACTACGGCCCCAGGAACACCAGCAGCGCCGCCAGGCCGATCAGGCCCGCCCCGGCCCAGACCACGCGCAGGTCGGGCTCCAGGACGTTGCGGCGGACATTGAGGTACGCGCTGATCACCTGCATCTCGGGCGGCGCCGTTTCCCGCAGGGTCAACCGGTAGTCGCCCGGCTCGGTGACCTGCAGCGTCGCGAAATCCCAGGTGAACTCCTGGAAAGAGGACTCCACGCTGTTGGCCACCAACTCGAACGAGTGCTCGGCCACGGGCGCCCCGTCCCGCGTGGCAACGGCCTGGTAGCGGTTGCGGGGGACGCTCGGCCCGTCCTTCGAGGGGCCGTACTGCACCGAGAGCCTCAGCACCACCCGTACCGGACTCGCCTCGGGGGCGAGGGCTACCGAGACCGGGTCGAAGCCGCCCGGGCCGGCGCGCAGCGCGTAGCTGCCCACCGCCACCCCCGAAAAGAACTTCGCGTAGACGAAGTAGGCGGGACCCAGGAGCAGTCCGATCACCAGAAGGGCAAATCCGAACGGGCGCATGTCCGATCCCCAACCGGCCCCAGTGGGGCGCGCGTTCCAGCATACGACGGAATCGGCGGGGATTCACGGTGGGCAATCCCCCGGGAGCGCAGCCCGTCGCACACACATCCAAGTGTAGCCCCGGCCCGCGGGCCCCGGAGCCGGACCCCGCGTGGGGCCCCGGCGCCTCGCCTGCCCTGGGTCATACCCCCGGGACACCCGCGGCCGTTAGCATGGGCGCATCCTTCCCTCGAGCGAACCCACCGCGAGCGAGCCGAGCGCATGCACCACGAACAGACCCTGGAGTACGTCGAGCGCGCCTGGGAGGACTCCATCCTGCCGGTTCTCTCCGACTACATCCGGGTGCCGGCCCTCTCCCCCCACTTCGACCCCGACTGGGCCGCCCACGGCTACTTGGACGAGGCCGTGGCCTTCGCCGAGGACTGGTGCCGGGCCCAGCCCCTGCGCGAGGCGGCGGTGGAGGTGGTACGCCTCCCGGGGCGCACGCCCCTCCTGCTGGTGGAGATCCCCGGCGACCGGGAGGACACCGTCCTCCTCTACGGGCACCTGGACAAGCAGCCGGAGATGACCGGCTGGCGCCCTGGGCTCGGGCCCTGGACACCGGTGCGCGAGGGAGACCGGCTCTACGGGCGGGGCGGGGCGGACGACGGCTACGCCGTCTTCGCCTCGGTCACCGCGGTCGCCGCCCTGCAGACCATGGGGCTGCCCCACGCCCGCTGCCTCGTCCTCATCGAGTGTTGCGAGGAGAGCGGCAGCTTCGACCTGCCCCACTACGTCGACGCCCTCGCCGACCGCATCGGCACCCCGAGCCTGGTCGTCTGCCTGGACTCGGGCTGCGGCAACTACGACCAGCTCTGGTGCACCACGTCCCTGCGCGGGCTGGTCAGCGGGAACCTCCGGGTCGACGTGCTGACGGAGGGGGTCCACTCGGGAGACGCGGGCGGCGTCGTGCCCTCTTCGTTCCGGGTCCTGCGCCAGCTGCTCGACCGCCTCGAGGACGCGGCCACGGGGGCCATCCGCCCCGCGGCCTTCCACGTCTCGGTCCCACCGCTCCGGCTCGCGCAGGCCGCCCGGGCGGCCACCGCCATGGGGCCCGGCGTGCACGGGAAGTTTCCCTTCGCCGGTGGGACGCGCCCGGTGTCCGGCGACCTTGCGGAGCTGGTGCTGAACCGCACCTGGCGCCCCGCCCTGGAGGTGACCGGCGCCGCCGGCCTCCCGCCCCTGGACCGGGCCGGCAACGTCCTGCGTCCGTGGACGAGCCTGCGGCTGTCCCTGCGCCTGCCGCCCACCTGCGACGCGGCGGCGGCCGCCCGGGAGCTCGAGTCCCTCTTGCGGGCCGACCCGCCCTGCGGCGCCCGGGTGAGCTTCGAGCCGGAACCGGCGATGGGCGGCTGGGATGCCCCACCCGAGGACCCCTGGCTGACCGACTCGCTGGACCAGGCCTCCCGGGCCTTCTTCGGCGAGCCCGCCGCCCACATGGGCGAGGGGGGCTCGATCCCCTTCATCGGGATGCTGGCCGCGCGCTTCCCGGCGGCCCGATTCCTCATCACGGGGGTTCTCGGACCGCAGGCGAATGCCCACGGCCCCAACGAGTTCCTGCACCTGCCGACCGCACGCCGGCTGACGGCCGCCGTGGCCCGGGTCCTCTTCGACCACTGCCGGCGACCAGCCTCGCCCGCGGCATGACCTCCACCGCCCTCCCCGCCTCCGGTCCCGAGCCGCCGGGGCCGCCGGACCCCGCGCGCGCCGCCCCGCCCGGCGCCCCACCCGGCGCCCCACCCGGAACCCTGCGTTACGACCCGGCCCGCGGGGCCCTGTACGCGGTGGTGGCCGAGCTCTTCTTCACGAGCATGGCGGCGAGCGTGAAGCTCGCCTCGGCGGACCTCTCGAACGAGACGATCGTCTTCTTCCGCAACCTCTTCGGGCTGCTCTTCCTCCTGCCCTGGGTGCTGCGCCCGGGCATGCCCGGACTCGCCACCCGCCACCTGCGCTGGCACGTCGTGCGGGCCCTCGCGGGGCTCGGATCCATGTACTGCTTCTTCTACGCCCTCGCCCACGTCCCCATGGCCGAGGCCGTTCTGATGAAGCTCACGGCCCCGCTCTTCATCCCGCTGGTGGCGTTTCTCTGGCTCGGGGAGCGCATCCCCCGCCAAGTCGGCCTGGCCGTGCTGATCGGGTTCGCCGGCGTGGCCTTCATCCTGCGGCCCGGCTTCGGAGAGCTCTCTCCGGTCCTGCTGGTGGCGCTCGGGGCCGGGGCGCTCGCCGCCGCCGGCAAGACCGGCGTGCGCCAGCTCACGCGAACGGAGCCCATCACCCGGGTGGTGTTCTACTTCGCCCTGGTGTCGACCCTCGTGTCGGCCCTGCCCCTCGCCTGGGGCTGGACCGCGCCGGGCCCCCAGGGATGGGCCTTGCTCGTCCTGCTCGGCCTCCTGGCCACCTTCGGCCAGACCTTCATGACCGCGGCCTACGGGCTCGCGCCGGCGGCCCAGATCGGCCCCTTCACCTACAGCTCCGTCCTCTTCGCCTCGGCCTACGGTTGGCTCCTCTGGGGCAACACGCCGACGCTCGTCTCGGGCATCGGCGCCGTCCTCGTGTTCGCCGCCGGGGTCGCGGCCACCCGGGCGCGCTCGCGCGAGCCGGCCGAGCCCCTCTCCGGGACCCCGTAGGCAATGCAGCCGCCCTCGGCTACCATGCTGACCCCCTTCCGCCCCGCCGAGGTTCCTCGCGCCCCCCAGCCCGGGACCGCCCGGTCGAGGACCGCCACATGACCAGAACCGTCCGAGCCTCGGGGCTGTTCGTAGTCCTCATCCTGGCACTGGCCCTCGTGCTGCTCGTCTGGAACGGGCAGTCGCGGGTGCGGGACTACCGCGCCCACCAGACGGACATGGCCATGCGGGGGGCCCGGGCCGCCGCGAGCGAGATCGCGCTCCAGATCGAGGAGCTGCGCCGGCGCGTCCATCTGTTCGCCGAGCAGGAGGCCGAGCTCATCGGCCAGCTGGCCGCCCACCCGGAGGACCAGGTACGGCGCGAGCAGCTCGCCGCCCGGCTCGACCGGCACTTCTCGGACCGCATCTCCTTCGCGGTGGTCTCGGCGGCCGGGAAGACCCTGGTCGACGACGGGGACGACCTGATCGGTGACCTGTGCGTCCTGGACATCGCCCAGTTCGCCGCGGGGGACCACCCCAACCGCGTCTACATCCACCCCCAGCCCGGGGCCTACCACTTCGACCTGATGGCGCGGATCGACCACCCCGGCCGGGAGAGCCAGGTCTTCTTCGTCAGCTTCCACCCCACGGTGGTCGCCCGCCTGCTGGGGAGCCACGCCCCGGAGCGCCACGAACTGCTCCTGCTCCGGGAATCCGTGTCCGGGGTCATCGAGGTGAGCGCCGAGGGGGCGCGCGACCAGATCAAGCGCGAGCCGCAACTGGCGCCCGGGGAGGTCGCGCGGATCGCCGCGGTCGTGCCGGTTCCCGGGACCGACTGGCTCCTTGCGGACCTGCCCGACGCGGGCCTCGAGTCCCGGGCGCGGCAGGCGATCTGGCGGGAGACGGGCCTGTTCGTGGTGGCGCTCACGCTCGTCGCGCTCTTCATGCTGCGGTTCCTGAAGCTCTCCGAGCGCCAGCGCTTCGCCGCCGAGGACCAGCTGCGCCGCGCCCAGCACGAGCTCGAGCTGAGGGTGCGGGATCGCACCCAGCGGCTCACCCACGCGAACAGCGAGCTCCAGCGCCAGATCCGGGAGCGCCGGGTGGCCGAGCGCAATCTGCGCGAGCAGGAGGGGACCCTGCGGGCCATCCTGGACTCCGCCGTGGACGCCATCGTCGTGATCGACGACCACGCCGTCATCCGCATCTTCAACGGCGCCGCGGAGCGGATGTTCGGGTACTCCAACGAGGAGGCGGTGGGGCAGAACGTCAACCTGCTGATGCCCTCTCCCTGGCGCGAGGAGCACGACGGCCATCTGCGCCGCTACCTGGAGACCGGCGAGCGCCGGGTCATCGGCATCGGGCGGGAGGCGCAGGCGCTGCACAGGGACGGCACGACCTTCCCCGTGCACATCGCGGTGAGCGAGGTCGACCTCGGGAACCGCAAGCTGTTCGCAGGGGTCCTGCGCAACCTGGGCGCCGGCGGCGGCGCTGGCCCGGCCGCAGGGAATGGACCGCGAAGGCGCAAGGACGCGGAGAACGACCGATGACCTCGTCGCCCTTCGCGGCTCTGCGCCTCTGCGGTGAGACACGAGTCCGAACTTGAGGAGGAAACGTTGGTGAGCGAGATCCGGAAAGTGGTGCTGGCCTACTCGGGCGGGCTCGACACGTCGATCATCCTGAAGTGGCTGCGGGACAACTACGGCTGCGAGGTGGTCACCTTCACCGCCGACGTCGGTCAGGGCGAGGAGCTGGAGCCCGCGCGCCGGAAGGCCGAGGTCATGGGCGTGAAGGAGATCTACGTCGAGGACCTGCGCGAGGAGTTCGTGCGCGACTTCGTGTTCCCGATGTTCCGGGCCAACGCGGTCTACGAGGGCGAGTACCTGCTCGGGACCTCCATCGCCCGCCCGCTCATCGCGAAGCGCCTGGTGGAGATCGCCGCCGAGACCGGCGCGGACGCCGTGTCCCACGGCGCCACCGGCAAGGGCAACGACCAGGTGCGCTTCGAGCTCGGGGCCTACGCCCTGCGCCCGGACATCCGGGTCATCGCACCCTGGCGGGAGTGGGACCTCGATTCGCGGGAGAAGCTCCTCGCCTATGCGGAGGCGCACGGGATCCCGGTGGAGATGAAGCGCGGCAAGAAGTCGCCCTACTCCATGGACGCGAACCTCCTGCACATCTCCTACGAGGGCGGCCCGCTGGAGGACCCCTGGACCGAGCCCGAAGAGGACATGTGGCGCTGGACCGTCTCGCCCGAGCAGGCGCCGGACCGGCCGACCTACGTAGAGATCGCCTTCGAGCAAGGTGACCCGGTGGCGCTCGACGGCGAGCGGCTCTCGCCCGCGAGCCTGCTGGCCACGTTGAACCGGGTGGCGGGGGAGAACGGCGTTGGCCGCCTGGACCTGGTGGAGAACCGCTACGTGGGGATGAAGTCCAGGGGCTGCTACGAGACCCCGGGGGGCACCGTGCTCCTGAAGGCGCACCGGGCCATCGAGTCGCTCACGCTCGACCGCGAGGCCGCGCACCTGAAGGACGAGCTGATGCCCCGCTACGCCAGCCTGGTCTACAACGGCTACTGGTGGAGCCCGGAGCGCGAGCTCCTGCAGGGGCTGGTGGACGCCTCCCAGCGCCACGTCAACGGCGAGGTCCGGGTCAAGCTGTACAAGGGCAGCGTCAGCGTCGCGGGCCGGCGCTCACGCACGGACAGCCTGTTCGACGAGCGGATCGCCACCTTCGAGTCCGACGCGGGGGCCTATGACCAGAAGGACGCCACGGGCTTCATCAAGCTGAACGCCCTGCGCATGCGCATCGCGGCGGCCAGGCGCAAAGGCTAGGCCCACGGCCCCGCTCCGGGGCGCGGGTCCCCGCCTACCGGGCGAGGGGCCCGCACCCGGGTCCCCGGGCGCGCAGGACGTAGAGCCGGGACCACAGCTTCCCGGTCACCGTCAGCTCCCCGGAGACGGGGTCGAAGGCGATCCCGTTCGGCACCGCCTCTTCCGGCAACCGCCCCTCCCGGGCCCGCAGGGGCGCAAGGTCGATCCAGCCCAGCACGGTGCCGTCCTCCGGGTCGACCCGCAGCAGCACGTCGGACTGCCAGACGTTCGCGAGGACCTCCCCGCGGGCGTACTCGAGCTCGTTCAGCGCCGCGACCGGCCGCCCGCGCGCACGAACCGTGACCCGGCCGGTCTCCTCGAGCCGGCCCGGGTCGAGAAAGCGTACCTCCGAGCTCCCGTCGCTCATCAGCAACCGCCGGCCGTCGTGGGTGAGACCCCAACCCTCTCCCGGGTAGCGGAAGCTTCCCACCGGCTCGAGGCTCTCGCGGTCGTAGACGAAGCCGGTCCCCTCGCGCCAGGTGAGCTGGTAGACCCGATCCCCCAGCACGGCGACACCTTCGCCGAAAAATCCCCGGGCGAGCGGACGCTCCCGCAGGGCCCGCCCGCTGGAGGGGTCGAGAAGGGAGAGGGTGGAGCGCCCGTAGCGGCCTGTCCCCTCGTAGAGGAGCCCGTCGGCCAGGGCCAGACCCTGGGTGAACGCGTCGGCCCGGTGGGGGAGCGTCCGCACGACCTCGTAGTCGCAGCGCGGGAGGGCGGCGGTCACCGTTCCGAGGACGTCGTTCCCGGCGGCGAGCGCCCCGGCCGGTCCCCAGGCCAGGGCCAGAGTCAGAGCTTGACCCGGAGTCAGCGTCCGAACCCGGGTCAGCCTCAGAGCCAGGGTCCGAGCCAGGGCCAGACCGGCTGAGTGTCGTGCGCGCCCCCGCACCGAGGAGGGAATTCAGTGGGCGGGGGCGTTACCCCGGGGGTGTCTTGCGTCGCCCGGGCCGAGGTGGGGCGCCCGCAGGGAGTTGCCGACCGTGGCCGCCACCGTCCCCAGGCCCACGGCGACCCAGAAGGACCAGTGGAAGTTCCAGAGCAGAACTGCAGCCAGCCCGTACATCAGCAGGGCGGTCCCCCACATCAGCTTCTCGGCCATTTCGGCGCCCTCGTCCACTCTATATGTAAGCATAATCTAATATGCTAATTCTCGCCATGTCCAGCCCACCGGGAACCCGGCCGGGGGCCGGAGACCGGGTCCGAGGGGGCAGGGCGCCACGGGACGGGCGTCAGGCCTTGCTGCGCAGGTGCGGGAACAGGAGCACGTCGCGAATGGAAGGAGAGTCCGTGAGCAGCATCACCAGGCGGTCGATGCCCACCCCCTCCCCCGCCGTCGGCGGCAGGCCGTACTCGAGCGCGGTGACGTAGTCCTCGTCGTAGTACATGGCCTCGAGGTCGCCCGCGTCGCGCTCCGCGACCTGGCGCCGGAACCGCTCGGCCTGATCCTCGGCGTCGTTGAGCTCGGAGAAGCCGTTCGCGATCTCTCGCCCCGCGATGAAGAGTTCGAAGCGGTCCGTCACGAAGGGGTCGGCGTCGTTGCGGCGCGCGAGCGGGGAGACCTCGGTCGGGTACGCCGTCACGAAGGTCGGGTCCTGCAGGCGGTGCTCCACCGTCTTCTCGAAGATCTCCACCTGGACCTTTCCGAGCCCCCAGGTCGGCTTCACGGGGATCTCGAGGCGGCCGGCCACGGCGCTGGCCAGGTCCAGGCTCTCCAGCTCCTGCGGCTTCACCCCGGGGTTGTAGTGGAGGATGGACTCCTTCACGGTCATGCGCGCGAAGGGCTTCCCGAAATCCAGGGTCTCCCCCTGGTAGACGACCCGAGGCGAGCCCGCCACCGCCTGGGCGACGCCCCGGAACATCTCCTCGGTGAGGTCCATCAGGTCCCGGTAGTCCGCATAGGCCTGGTAGAACTCGAGCATCGTGAACTCGGGGTTGTGCTGCGTGGACACGCCCTCGTTGCGGAAGTTGCGGTTGATCTCGAACACCCGCTCCAGCCCCCCGACCACCAGGCGCTTCAGGTAGAGCTCGGGGGCGATGCGCAGGTAGAGATCCATGCCGAGCGCGTTGTGGTGGGTGACGAACGGCCGCGCGACCGCCCCGCCGGGGATGGCCTGCATCATCGGCGTCTCGACCTCGAGGAATCCCCGGTCCACCAGGAAGCGGCGCACGAGCTCCACCGTCCGGGCACGCGCCTCGAAGGTCTTGCGCGTCGACTCGTTCATCATCAGGTCGAGATAGCGCTGGCGGTAGCGCGTCTCGGTGTCGGCGAGGCCGTGCCACTTCTCGGGCAGCGGGCGCAGCGACTTGGTGAGCAGCCGCAGCTCGTCGACCTTCACCGAGAGCTCCCCGGTGCGGGTGCGGAACACGGTGCCGGCCGCGCCGAGGATGTCGCCCACGTCCCAGCGCTTGAAGTCCTCGTAGACCCCCTCGGGCAGCACGTCCGCCCGGGCGTAGATCTGGACCCGCTCGCCGGAGCCGTCCAGCAGGTGGGCGAAGCTCGCCTTGCCCATCACGCGGCGGGTCATCATCCGCCCGGCGATGCGCACGCGCGCCGGGTCGCCCTCGAGCGCCTCCGCGTCCACGTCCTGGAACCGGGCGCGCAGGTCGGCGGCGAGCGTGTCGCGGCGGAAGTCGTTGGGGAAGGCGTTGCCGGCCTCGCGCAGGGCGCCGAGCCGGGCCCGCCGCAGGGCCAGCTGGTCATGAGTGTCCACGGTGTCCGTCATGCGGGTTTCCTTTCTCTCACAGGCCGGCCTTCAGGCTGGCCTCGATGAACGGGTCCAGGTCCCCGTCCAGGACGGGCTGGGGGTTGCCGGTCTCGTAGCCGGTGCGCAGGTCCTTGATCCTGGACTGGTCGAGCACGTAGGAGCGGATCTGATGGCCCCAGCCGATGTCGGACTTCGAGTCCTCGAGCGCCTGCTGCGCCGCCTGGCGCTTCTGCATCTCCATCTCGTAGAGCTTGGCCCGCAACTGCTTCATGGCGTGGTCCCGGTTCTGGTGCTGGGACCGCTCGCTCTGGCACTGCACCACGATGCCGCTCGGGTTGTGGGTGATGCGCACCGCGGACTCCGTGCGGTTCACGTGCTGGCCACCGGCACCGCTCGCGCGGTAGACGTCGACGCGCAGGTCGGCGGGGTTGATCTCGATGTCGACGTCGTCGTCGATCTCCGGGGAGACGAAGACGGCGGCGAACGACGTGTGCCGCCGGTTGCCCGAGTCGAAGGGGCTCTTGCGCACCAGCCGGTGGATGCCGGTCTCGCTCCGCAGCCAGCCGAAGGCGTAGGGGCCCTGTACGTGGACCGTGGCGCTCTTGATCCCGGCGACCTCCCCCGGCGACGCCTCCAGGATCTCGGCCTGGAAACCGCGCCGCTCCGCCCAGCGCAGGTACATGCGCAGGAGCATCTCGGCCCAGTCCTGGGCCTCGGTGCCGCCGGCGCCCGCCTGGACGTCGAGGAACGCGTGGTGGGAGTCCATCTCGCCGGAGAACATGCGCCGGAACTCGAGGCCGGCGACGTCGCGCTCGATGCGGTCCACGTCGGCCACGACGGCCTGCGCGGCGGCCTCGTCCTGGTCGTCCTCGGCCAGGGAGAGCAGGTCACCGGCCTCCTCGAGGGCACCCGCGAGACGCGCGATCCCGCCGGTCACCTCTTCCAGCCGGGCCCGCTCCCGCCCGAGGTCCTGGGCCCGCTGCACGTCGTCCCAGACGTTGGGTTGCTCGAGTTCGCGCTGGACTTCCTCCAGCCGCTCCCGCTTGCCATCGAAGTCAAAGATACCCCCTGAGGGCGTGGACACGGCCCTGGAGGTCGCGAATGCGGGCGAAGACGGCGTTCAGCTCGAGCATGGTCCGGATCCCGTGGGGAAGGTCGAAACTTTACCGCAAAGGCGCAAAGACGCAGAGAGGGGCCCGGCGCTCAGCCGCGCGGCTGGACCTCCTCCACGACGAGGCGCACGTTGCGCTTTCCCTGCCACTCGTCGACCTCCAGGCGGTAGGCGATCTGCACCGCACCGCCCGGGGACGGCCAGGGCTGCTCGAGGGCGTTGAAGGCCACCGCGTCCACGGTCCGCCCGGAGGGTCCGGCCCGCAGACCGAGGCGCAGGTGCCGCTCGGCGAACACCCGGCGGGAGACGAGCTGGAACTCGCCGTCGAAGAGTGGCTCCGGGAACGCCTGCCCCCAGGGCCCGCCCTCGCGCAGCGACTCGGCGACCCCGATCGCCATCTCCTCGGGCGCGAGCGGCCCGTCGGTCCACAGCACGCCGCTGAGGCCCGCGGGGCCGGCGCGCTCCCGGACCTCCCGGTCGAAGGCCTCGGAGAACGCGGGCAGCGAGGAGGGACCGAGGGTGAGTCCCGCGGCCATCGCGTGTCCGCCGAAGCGCACGAGGAGTCCGGGCTGGCGGGTGCCGATGGCCTCCAGGGCGTCGCGCAGGTGTACCGCGGGCACCGACCGGCCCGACCCCCGCAGCTCTCCCCCGGCGACCGGCGCGAAGGCGATCACCGGACGGTGCAACCGCTCCTTGATGCGCGAGGCCAGGATCCCGACCACACCGGGGTGCCAGTCCGGGTCGAAGAGGCACAGGCCCGAGGGCAGCGCGCCCTGCTCCTCGATCTCGAGGCGGCGCAAGGCGCCGAGGGCCTGGGCGTGCATCTCCGCCTCCACCGCCCGGCGCTCCCCGTTCAGGGCGTCCAGCTGACGGGCGAGGCGCAGGGCCTCGGCGTCGTCCTCGGCCAACAGACAGGCCACGCCGAGCGACATGTCCGCGAGCCTGCCGGCCGCGTTCAGGCGCGGGCCGAGGGAGAATCCCAGGTCGGTCGCGCCGATCCGGGCGGGGTCGCGGCCCGCGACCCGAGCGAGCGCGCGGATACCGGGACAACCCTGCCCGGCCCGGATCCGCGCGAGCCCCCGGGCCACCAGCACCCGGTTGTTGTAATCGAGGGGAACCACGTCCGCGACGGTGCCGAGCGCCACGAGGTCCAGCAGGACGGCGAGATTCGGCTCCTCGATTCCCCTGCCCGAGAACCAGCCCCGCGCCCGCAGCTCGGCACGCAGCGCCGCCATCACGTAGAAGGCGACCCCCACGCCCGCCAGGTGCCGGCTCGGGAAGGCGTCGCCCGCACAGTTCGGGTCGACGATGGCATCGGCCTCGGGCAGCTCCGGCCCGGGCAGATGGTGGTCGGTGACCAGGACCCGGATGCCGAGGGACCGGGCGGCGCGCACCCCCTCGAGGCTCGAGATCCCGTTGTCCACCGTCACGATCACGTCGGGCCGGCGGGCAGCGGCCATCTCGACGACCTCGGGCGTCAGCCCGTAGCCGTAGTCGAGCCGGGTCGGGACGAGGTACTCGGCGTGGGCCGCCCCCATCGCCCGCAGCCCGCGCACCATCAGCGCCGCCCCGGTCGCCCCGTCGGCGTCGAAGTCGCCCACCACCAGCAGTCGCTGCCCCGCGCCGAGCGCATCGGCCAGCAGCCGTGCCGCCGCCTCGATGCCGCCGAGGCCTGCGAGGGGGTAAAGGCACGCCAGCCTGTAATCCAGCTCGAGGGGTCCCGAGACCTGACGGGCCGCGTAGACCCTGGCGAGAACCGGCGAGAGGCCCGGGGGGAGCGGCGGCAGGGGGTCGGGCAGGACGCGGCGGGCGATCCGCCTCGCGAACCTCACGCGTCGAGCCGCTCGACCCTGATGCGGACGACCTTTCCGGCGACGCCGTCGAGCGCCTCGATGCGGGTGATGGCCTCGTTCATGCGGCCCTCCTTCACCCGGTGGGTCAGCATGATGAGGGGCACGTGCTCGACCCCGGGGACAGGCTCCTTCTGCATCAGCGCCTCGATGCTGATCCCCCGGTCACCCAGGATGCGCGCCACCTCGGCCAGCACCCCGGGCCGATCGGCCGCCGCGATGCGCAGGTAATAGGCCGTTTCGACGGCCTCCATGGGCAGGATCGGCAGGTCGGTGAGGGCGTCGGCCTGGAAGGCGAGATGGGGCACGCGGTTCTCGGGGTCGGTCGTGAGCGCCCGGGTCACGTCCACCAGGTCGGCGATGACCGCCGAGGCGGTCGGCTCGGCGCCCGCGCCCGCGCCGTAGTAGAGCGTGGCGCCGACCGCGTCGCCCTTCACGAGGACCGCGTTCATGACCCCGTCGACGTTCGCGATGAGGCGGCGCTCGGGGATGAGCGTCGGGTGCACCCGCAGCTCGATGCCCTTCGCGGTGCGCCGGGCCATGCCGAGCAGCTTGATGCGATACCCGAGCTCCTCGGCGTAGGCCACGTCCTCGCGGGCGATGCGGCTGATACCCTCGACGTACGCCTTGTCGAACTGCAGCGGGACGCCGAAGGCGATGGCCGCCAGGATGGTCAGCTTGTGGGCCGCGTCCACCCCTTCCACGTCGAAGGTGGGGTCGGCCTCGGCGTACCCGAGCCGCTGCGCCTCGGCCAGCACGTCGGCGAACTCCCGGCCGCGGTCGCGCATCTCGGTGAGGATGAAGTTGCTGGTGCCGTTGATGATCCCGGCGACCCACTCGATCCGGTTGGCGGCGAGCCCCTCCCGGATGGCCTTGATGATCGGGATCCCGCCGGCCACCGCCGCCTCGAAGGCCACCATCACCCCGCGCTCCCGCGCCGCGGCGAAGATCTCGTTGCCGTGAAGGGCAATCAGGGCCTTGTTCGCGGTCACCACGTGCTTGCCGTGGGCGATGGCGTCGAGGATGAGCGTGCGGGCCGGCTCGTAGCCGCCGAAGAGCTCCACGACGATGTCGACGTCGGGGTCTCTCACCACCTCGGCCGGGTCGGCGCTCAGCCTGGCATCGCTCAGTCCGAGCTCCCGGGCCCGGTTCAGGTTCGCCGCGGCCGCGTGCCCGATCTCGATCCCGCGCCCCGCCCGGCGGGCGATCTCGTCGGCGTTGCGCCCGAGCACCACGACCGTTCCGCCGCCGACCGTGCCGAGGCCGAGCAGCCCCACGCACACGGGCTTCACGGCGCCACCCCCGGCGCCCTGCGGGTGGCCGCGGCCGGTGACCCCCGGCGGACCTCCTCAGGCGACGTCCGTCCGTTCCCACGCAGCGCCTGGCGCGTGCGGTGCTCGTTCTCGTTCAAGGCGAAGCGCACGTAACCGTCCCCATGCTGGACGAAAATGGGCACCCCCGCAGGCACCCTCACGGGGCACCATAACGAAGCCCCGTCGGAAGTGTCAAATGGCCGAACGGCTGGTATTCTGCGGCCATGACATGGGTCGCCGCCGTCCAGATGGCCTCGGGCCCCAACGTCTCCGCCAATCTGGGTGAAGCCGAACGGTTGATCGCCCAGGCGGTGGACGGGGGGGCAAGGCTCGTCGTCCTGCCCGAGAACTTCGCCCACATGAGCACGGGCGAGGGGAATTGGCTCGCCGTGCGGGAGACCGACGGCAGTGGCCGCATCCAGGATTTCCTCGCCGCCCAGGCCCAGCGCCACGGGGTCTGGCTCGTGGGAGGCACGATCCCCCTCGAGTCCCCGAGGCCGGACCGGTACCGCGCGGCCTGCCTCGTCTACGACGACTCCGGCCAGCGGGTCGCGCGCTACGACAAGCTGCACCTCTTCGACGTCACGGTGAAGGCCGCCGTGGAAGAGCGCTACGCCGAATCGAGCACCATCGACCCGGGCAGCCAGCCGGTCGTCATCGACAGCCCCTTCGGCAGGATCGGGCTGGCGGTGTGCTACGACCTGCGGTTCCCGGAGTTGTTCCGCTGCATGCTGGACCAGGGCATGGAGGTGATCACCCTGCCCTCCGCCTTCACCGCGGTCACGGGCCGCGCGCACTGGGAGGTCCTGGTGCGGGCCCGTGCGGTGGAGAACCTCTCCTACGTCATCGCAGCCGGCCAGGGCGGCTTCCACGTCGGGGGACGCGAGACCTTCGGCAACAGCATGATCGTCGACCCCTGGGGCGCGATCCTCGGCCAGCTCCCGCGGGGTCCCGGCGTCATCGGCGCGGACATCGACCTGGAGCGGGTGGCGAGCATCCGCAAGACGTTCCCGGCGACCGAGCACCGTCGGCTGCATTGCGGCTGACCCGCGCACGGGTCCGGTAACAGTGCCGCCGCCCGGTGGGTACTACCGGGCGGCGGTGACTACCGGCCGAGGTCCCGCACGTCGACGAAGTGCCCCACGACCGCGGCCGCGGCGGCCATGGCCGGGCTCACCAGATGGGTGCGCCCGCCCGCGCCCTGCCGGCCCTCGAAATTGCGGTTCGAGGTGGAGGCGCAGCGCTCCCCTGGCTCGAGCCGGTCGGCGTTCATGGCCAGGCACATGGAGCAGCCGGGCTCGCGCCACTCGAAGCCGGCCTCGGTGAACACCCGGTCGAGGCCCTCGGCCTCGGCCTGACGCTTCACCAGCCCCGAACCGGGCACGACCAGGGCCAGCTTGACGCCCGGGGAGACCCGGCGGCCCCGCACGACCTCCGCGGCGGCCCGCAGGTCCTCGATCCGGCCGTTGGTGCAGGAGCCGATGAAGACCTTGTCGAGGGCGATCTGGCGGATGGGGGTACCGGCCGCGAGTCCCATGTAATCGAGGGCCTGCTGCAGGCCGGCGCGGCGGACCGGGTCGGGCTCCTGCGCCGGGTCGGGCACGCGGCCGTCCACGGGCACCACCATCTCGGGCGAGGTGCCCCAGGTCACCTGGGGCCGGATCTCGGCGGCGGCGAGACGGACCTCGTGGTCGAACATCGCGTCCGGGTCGCTGTGGAGCTCGCGCCAGGCGGCGACGGCCCGCTCCCACAGCTCACCGGCCGGGGCGTAGGGGCGGCCCTGCACGTAGCGGATGGTGGTCTCGTCCACCGCCACCATGCCCGCCCGAGCACCCGCCTCGATCGCCATGTTGCAGAGCGTCATGCGGCCCTCGACCGAGAGCGAGCGCACCGCCTCGCCGGCGAACTCCACGGCATAGCCGGTGCCGCCAGCGGTTCCGATCTCGCCGATCACGGCGAGTGCCACGTCCTTCGCCGTGACCCCGGGGGGCAGTTGCCCCTCCACCAGGACCCGCATGTTCCTGGACTTCTTCTGCAGCAGGCACTGGGTCGCCAGCACGTGCTCCACCTCGGAGGTGCCGATCCCGAAGGCGAGGGCCCCGAGCGCCCCGTGGGTCGAGGTGTGGGAGTCGCCGCAGACGACGGTCATCCCCGGATAGGTGAGCCCCTGCTCCGGGCCGATGATGTGGACGATCCCCTGGCGAGGGTCGTCCATCCGGAACTCGTACACCCCGAACTCGACGCAGTTCTGATCCAGGGTCTCCACCTGGAGTCGGGAGACCGGGTCAGCGATGCCCGCCGCACGGTCGGTCGTGGGGACGTTGTGGTCGGGCACCGCGACGTTCGCGCCGGCGCGCCAGGGCCGCCGCCCCGCGAGCCGCAGGCCCTCGAAGGCCTGGGGCGAGGTCACCTCGTGGACCAGATGGCGGTCGATGTACAGCAGGGCCGTCCCACCCTCGTCGACCCGCACCAAATGGGCGTCCCACAGCTTGTCGTAGAGCGTCTTCCCGGCCATCTCCAGCCTCGTCGGAGTCGTGAGGCGTCAGTATAACGAACGAAAACGGGGACATTCTGGAAAAGGGGGACATTCTGCTTTTTCCAAGGGGACATTCTGGTTCTTCCGCCACCTCCAGCGCACGCCCGATGCCCGGGTACCCGGGCGAGGCAAGGGCACGGCAGTGATGGAAAAACCAGAATGTCCCCATTAAAAGGACAGGCGCAGGAGGGTCGCCCCGTCCAGCAGCTCCTCCCGGCCGACGGGCGAGTCAGGCTCGAGACCGCCGCCGCTGCAGCTCTCGCCCCCGGGCAGGACCACCTCGCGATTGGTCAGGCGCAGGACCGAGCCGTCCGAGAGCCGCAGATCGGTCTGGGAACTGCACTTGCCGAACGTGCGCTCGCCCACGAGGCGGGCGACCCCGTAGTGGCGCAGCACCCCGGCGAAGACCTCACCGGCACTGGCCGTACCGGGTCCGACCCAGAGGACGACGGACCCACCCCGGAGCTTCGCACCCCCGGGCGCCGCATACGCCTGGCGCCGCCCCCCCCGGTCCCGGGTCTCGCCAAGCGGCGTGCCCTCGGGCAGGAACAGCCCCGCGCTGTCGAGCGCCTCGAAGAGGTCCCCGCCAGGGCAGTCGCGCAGGTCCAGGACCAGCGGACCCCGGGCCCCGGGCAGGCCTTGCACCGCCAGGCCGAGCAGGGTCCGGGTCTCACGGGTGACGAACCCGCGCACGCGGACCACGGGGGAGCCACTCTCCTCCGCCGATTCCACGGAGAGGGCCCGGTAGGGCTCACGGGGCACGGTCAGCTCGCGCACCGCCCCGGCCGGACCCGCCGCCGCGAGGGCGAGGCGCACGGTACTCCCCGGGGCCCCCGCGAGCCGCCCGGCCGCCTCCCGGAGCGACAGCGCCGCCACCGGTTTGCCGTCGACGGACACGAGCGCGACAGGGGAAGTCACGCCCTGCCGGGCGAGCGCCCCCTCCCCGTAGGGGGCGAGCACGAGGCGCTCACCCCACCGGGAGAGCGCCGCCCCGACCCCGACCCCGGCGTCGTCCGCCTGCTCCCGGGCGTAGTCCGCCGGAGGGAACCAGCGCGCGTGGGGGTCGATGCGCCGCAGCCCCTCGGCGAGGCCGGAGGCCCCGAGGCCCTCGAGGGCCGCCCCATCGGGGGCGTGGAGCCCGTGGCGCACGAAGGCCTGACGGATCTCGTCGAGGGGAGCCCCGCCCGCAAGAACGACCGCGGGCGCCAGCAACAATGCCGCGGCCCAGGCGCGCAAGGCCTCAGCCTCAGCTGCCGAGCTTCAGGTACATGTCGGTGAGCAGCCGGTACTCCTCCTCCAGCTGCCGGCGCTGGGCCTCGAGCTGGGCGCGGCGGGCGTCCTGCGGGCCGCTGCCGTCGCCCTCGAGCGCGTCGGCACTGGACGCCTGGCCCGCCTGCTTCACCTTGCCCTCCAGCTCCCGCGTGCGCCGCTGGAGCTCCGTGACCTGCCCCTGCTGCTGGGCGTCGTCGGCCTTGAGCGATTTGACCTTGTCGGAGAGCTTGCGGGTCTCGGTCTGGAGGCGGGAGATCTTCTGCTGCTCGGCCTTCAAGCGACGCTCGGACTCGCCCTTGCGGGTCTCCAGTCCCGTCTTCTCGCTCTCGATGTCGGTCCGCGCCGCCTTCAGGCTCTCCAGGCTCTCCTGGCGCGTGCGCACCCGGTCCTCGTATTTCCCGCTCGCGAGCCCCCCCAGGCCGCCGAGGAACCCACCCTCCCGCGGGTTGTCGGTGGCGCAGCCGCCACCCAGGGCAAGGGCGAGCACCCCTGCGGCGGCGAGGAGGAGCCGCCGGCTCATACGGAGAGCCTCTCGTCGATGCGCGCGAGCTGGGCGGAGCCGCGGTGCAGGTTGTCGATGTTCGTCTGCAGCTCCTTCACCTGTTTCTCGAGGGACTTCACGTACGGGTCGTCCCCGCCGCGCTGCCCCCTCTCCTCCTTGGCGACAGCCGCCTTGATGTCGTGCTCCTTGCGCAGGCCCTCTTCCAGGTCGCGGCTCTTCTTCATCCGCTCCTGCACGGTGTTGCGCTGGGCCAGCAGCTGGTCGCGGGTCGCCTGACCCGAGCGGTAGCGCGTCGCGAGCTGCTTGGACTGGGTGTCGAGGCTGCTGATCTGTCCCCGCAGCTTCTCGTTGTAGGCAACCGCCTCCTGGTTCAGCGCCTCGGCCTGGGCGATCTCCGCCTCCAGGAAGTCCTCCTCCCGGGCGTAGTTGGCCTTGCGCTTGGCGATCTCGTTGCCGGCGAGGTAGCCGACCCCGGCGCCCACCGCCGCCCCGATGAGCGCGCCCTTCTTGTCGCCAGCAGCGGCGCCGATCAGCCCGCCGACCAGCGCGCCGAGGAGCGAGCCCTGGACCCGCGTCGCCGTCTGGTCGTCACCGGACGCCGAATCCGGGCGCTCGGTCCCGTTCGTTGCCACACAGCCGCTCAGCAGGGCGGC